>Ga0210043_1000012_pt1 | contig 231925 bp, 240 predicted proteins | sample CryGeymet201501t_FD_183990 | JGI IMG/M metagenome (GOLD analysis project Ga0210043, IMG submission 183990) | Groundwater microbial communities from Crystal Geyser aquifers in Utah, USA - Crystal Geyser metaG 2015-01t (SPAdes) (version 2) | ecosystem: Environmental > Aquatic > Deep subsurface >...
TCTCTAGCGCCTGAGGTTATTTAATTCGTATGAAGATTCAAAAGAACGACAACGTAATAGTATTGAGCGGAAAGGATAAGGGTAAGACCGGAAAGGTTCTTAAGGCACTTCCAAAGGAAGGGAAGGTGATTGTTGAAGGTGTTCGAATTGCAAAGAAGCACCAAAAGAAAACTGCACAAGGAGGAGCTGGGCAAATCATCGAAAAGGCAATGCCAGTAGATGTTTCAAATGTTGCTCTTATTGACCCAAAAACAAAGAAGGCGACTCGAATTGGTTACAAAGTAGAAGGTGGTAAGAAAGTACGAATTGCTAAGGCAAGCGGACAAACACTATAACCAACAAAACTATGGAGACAGTAAAGGAAAAGCAGAATAAAGTATACGAAGCGCTAAAGGATCAGTTTGGTTACACAAACGTGATGCAAGCACCACGACTTGAGAAAGTTATTCTTTCAACTGGTGTTGGTAAGACACGAGCCGACAAGCGAAAGATGGAAATTGTAGAAAAGCAGCTTGGTCTAATTGCAGGACAAAAAATGCTTGAGCGAGTAGCAAAGAAGTCAATCGCTTCTTTCAAGGTTCGAGAAGGTCAACTTGCTGGTTTCCAGGCAACACTCCGAGGACCAAGAATGTACGGATTTTTGGATAAGCTTATCAATATTGCACTTCCACGTACTCGAGACTTCCGAGGAATCAATGCAACAATGGATGCTATGGGGAACTACACACTTGGAATCAAGGAAAACACTATTTTCCCAGAAACAGCCGATCAAGATATCAAGGATGTATTTGGTTTTGCGGTAACTATCGTTACAACTTCAAACTCTCCAGAAGAAACAAAGGCATTCCTAGAGTTCCTAGGATTCCCATTCAAGAAGGCATAGTCTTCTATAGAACCGCTCGGATATTCCGTGTGATGAGTGATTGAGGTCACAGATTCACGTAGGATATCCGAGCGGTATTTTATTTTAAGAAAAATAAAATACGCCTTCAATATTTTTTATAAGAGAGAGAATCAGATTTAGAAAGATATGGGGTCATGCTTTTTTCCCAAAAAACCTCTAAAAACGCCCAAAATAGAGAGAAAAACCAGATAATGAAACTTGCGGTCCTGTTGGTTAAATGGGCCAATAAAATAAAGGCCAAAAAGCGTTGACAGGCAGGACGACCCTTGCTAGTATACGGAAACGCTTTTTTGCGGTTTTATTTATGGCTAAAACATCAGTAATCGTACGGTCTACACGACCACCGAAATTCAAGAGTCGCGTTGTGCGACGATGTTTTAAATGTGGCCGAAAACACGGTTACATGCGAGATTTTGATATGTGTCGAATCTGTTTCCGTGAATGTGCAAACGAAGGACTTATTCCTGGTATTAAGAAATCATCATGGTAATCGATTCAATTGCAAACCTAATCAACGGAATCTACAACGCGCAATTGCGTGGACACAAAGTAGTTCGATCTCCTTACTCTAAGCTTACTTTTGCTATTGCAGAAGCACTTAAGCGAGAAGGTTTTGTTGCAGCAGTAGAAAAGGAAGGGAAGGATGTAAAGAAGCATCTAGACATTACACTCAAGTACGATGCTCAGGGTTCACCTGCTGTATCTGGAGTTAAGCGAGTGTCACGACAATCAAAGCGAACATACAAAAGCGTTGACCAAATCAAGCCAGTAAAGAACGGATACGGAACACTTATCCTTTCAACTCCAAAGGGAATCTTTACAGACAAGCAAGCTCGAAAAGAAAACGTAGGAGGTGAAGCCCTATTTGAAATCTGGTAAACAATATGTCACGAATCGGAAAAAAACCAACAATCATCCCTGCAAACACTGAGGTAACTGTCTCAGAGAAGCTTGTTACTGTTAAAGGTCCTCTTGGGGAACTTACTCTTGGATACCGGCCAGAAGCTGTGGTTATCACCGTTGAAGATGGTTCTGTAATTGTTAAGAACAAAAACGAAACAATCGAATCTCGAGCTCTTTGGGGAACATACGCATCAGAAATTGCATCTATGGTTGCTGGTGTAAATACAGCGTTCGAAAAGAAACTAATTATCGAAGGAGTGGGGTACAAAGCAGAAATGCGAGGAAACACACTTGTTTTGATTGTTGGATTTTCACACGATGTTCCTCTCGAAGTTCCAGCTGGACTTACTTGTGTTGTAGAAAAGAACACTATTATCATCACAGGTACAAGCAAAGAAAAGGTTGGACAGTTTGCTGCAGAAGTTCGATCAAAGAAGAAGCCTGAACCATACAAGGGTAAGGGTATTCGATACCATGACGAAGTTGTTCGACGTAAGGAAGGTAAGAAAGCATCATAGTATTATGGCAACATCAAAAGTTACAAAACGACAATCACGACATAATCGCATCCGAGCGAAGGTTTCAGGTACACCTGAACGACCTCGACTTGCTGTATTTCGTTCAAACAAAGCTATTTACGTACAGATTATTGATGATGTTGCTGCGCACACACTTGCTGCTACAGATACTCGACAATCAAAAGCAAAAACTCAACTTGAGCGCGCAAAGGAAACAGGTGCTATCATTGCAAAGCTTGCAAAAGATAAGGGAATCGAAAGCGTTGTTTTTGATCGAGGAGGATTTTTGTACGCCGGATCAATTAAGGCTCTCGCAGAGGGCGCTCGCGAAGGTGGCTTAACCTTTTAATTAACTTAGTGTAGAGTACGATTTTATGACAGATGAAGCAGTAAAGCAGCAAACAACAACAGAAACCGCAACGGCGGCAGCATCTACTGCTGCACCAGCTGCAACAACACCACAACGACGTGGGTACGCAGGACGAGGTGGTCAAGGAGGAGGACAGGATGGATTCCGAAAGAATCGACGAGCACCACGAAAGCAGCAACCTCGATCAGAATATGATCAGCGAATGCTTGCTATTCGTCGAGTAACTCGTGTTTCATCAGGAGGACGACGATTTAGTTTCAGTGTTGCTATGGCAATCGGAGACCGAAAGGGAAAGGTTGGTGTTGGAATTGGTAAGGCTGGAGATACAGCGCTTGCAATCGAAAAGGCAATCAAAGATGCAAAGAAGCACCTTGTAACTGTTCCACGAACAACTGCACTTTCTATTCCTCATGTTGTACAAGCAAAATACTCAAGCGCTGTTGTTATGATGCAACCATCAGCTGGACGAGGACTTGTTGCAGGATCTGCTGTACGAGATCTTGCTGAGCTAGCGGGAGTTAATGATATTGTTGGAAAGGTTCTTTCTGGAAGCAAGAACAAACTCAACATTGCTCGAGCTACACTCAAGGCATTTGAACAACTCCAATCACCAAAGTCACACGACGCAAGTAAGAGTACTAAGTAATCAATACGTATATGCAATTAGACACACTAAAGCGACATACACCTCGAAAGAAAAGCGTTCCAGTAGGACGTGGTGGTAAGCGTGGTAAAACTTCAGGACGTGGAACCAAGGGTCAGCGAGCCCACGGAGGACATGGTATTCGACCAGAAATGCGAGATACTATCAAGAAGATTCCAAAGCTACGAGGTCGTGGTAAGAACATCAACACTGGTCACCAGGCAATCGCTCGTGTGGTAAATATCTCAAAGCTTGATGCTGCATTTGAATCAGGTGCTGCAGTAAGTCCAAAGACTCTTGTTGCAAACAAGCTTGTTAACCGAGATGGTGGTAAACTTCCAATGGTGAAGATTCTTGCTACAGGAGAAACAACAAAGAAATTCACTATTGAAGGATGCATAATTTCTCCAGCTGCTCGAGCAAAGCTTGAGAAGGCAGGAAGTACGATCAAGTAGTTCAACATGTTCAATTCATTTTTCACAAAGATTCGATTAATCGCAAAGGACGCGACACTGCGTAACCGTATTTTATTTGTGCTTGGAGCACTGCTTGTATTTCGGTTGCTTGCTGCAATTCCAATTCCTGGAGTTGATCACAATGCGCTCGCGCAATTCTTTGGAGGAAATCAATTCTTTGGTTTGCTCAACCTTTTCTCTGGAGGAGGACTTTCTGGTCTTTCTATCGTAATGCTTGGAGTGGGGCCATACATTACAGCGAGCATCATTATGCAGCTTGTTACTATGATCTCTCCAAAACTTAAGGCGCTGTACCACGAAGAGGGTGAAGCTGGACGACGACGATTCTCACAGTATTCACGAATGATCGGAGTTCCGCTTGCTGTTATCCAAGGACTTGGATTTTTGTTGCTACTTGCTAATCAGGGGATTATTCCTCAGCTTACGGGTCTTTCTCTTGCGACAAACCTTATCGTGATTACAGCGGGTTCTGTACTTCTTATGTGGATTGGTGAACTCATTACTGAGTTTGGAATTGGAAACGGTGTTTCTATGTTGATTTTCTCAGGTATCGTTGCTGGGCTACCAACAGCAATTCAACAAATAATCTTCACCTTTAGTCCTGATCAGATCCCTGCATACATTGCCTTTGTCTTTGTTGCTTTGGTGATCATCTTTGGGGTTGTTGTTATTACTGAGGCGGAACGACCAATTCCTGTGACATACGCTAAGCAGGCGCGAGGAGGAAAGACTACAGGAGGTTCATCTACATATCTTCCTTTACGACTTAATCAGGCTGGGGTAATTCCAATTATCTTTGCACTTTCAATTCTTTTGTTGCCACAGATGGCGGCAAACTTCTTGGCTGTTGTTGATAACGGCACAGTACAAATGATTGTTCGATGGTTGAATGCCTTTGTTGCGAATCAAGTTGCGTACGGTGTTACATACTTTGTGTTTGTGTTCCTCTTTACGTACTTCTACACAGCGGTAACGTTTGATCCAGACGCTATGGCAAAGAATCTCCAAAAGTCTGGTGCTTTTATTCCTGGTGTTCGACCTGGAGAATCAACAGCAAAGCATATTGGAAGTATCATTTCACGAATCACTCTTGTTGGAGCAACCTTCCTTGGATTGATTGCAGTGTTGCCGATTGTTGTACAAGGACTTTCAGGAATTAACTCACTTACCATTGGAGGTACAGCACTTTTGATTGCGGTGTCGGTGATTATTGATCTCATCAAAAAGATTGACGCACAGCTCGTGATGCGAGAATACTAACGCATAAGGTTTTAAACAAAGAGCCGGCGCCCGAAGGGCGCCGGCTCTTTGTTTTTTATAAGTTCGTGCAAAATCTTAATTTTTAGGTAAAGTAGAGCTACTACATATGATTACTATCAAAACAGCAGAAGACATCGAAAAACTACGAGAAGGAGGTAAGCGTCTTGCGACAATCGTTGCCGAAACAGTTGCAATGGTTAAACCTGGTGTAATGACCGATGAACTGTCAGATTATGCCGGACGACGCATGCGGGAACTTGAAGGTACTTCTGCATTTTTAAATTACAAGCCAATGGGGGCGAAGCGTCCGTTTCCTTCAACGATTTGTCTCTCTATAAATGATGCGATTGTTCATGGTATTCCAGACGAGGTTCCTGTCGCTATCGAAGTGGGAGATATTGTGACTGTAGACGCAGGCTTTATTTATCAAGGAATGTACACAGACCACGCAATTACCGTTGCCGTAGGAACTGTTCCAAAAGAGGTAGAAAAGCTCCTTACAGCGACTCGTGAGGCCTTACAGAGTGGTATTAAAATGGCTCGAGCAGGTAATCGAGTAGGTGATATCTCTGCTGCCATTGAAGCTGCTGCAAATGACGCAGGACTTACTATTGTGGAAGGATTGGCAGGACATGGAGTTGGGTACGCTGTTCACGAAGATCCATATGTTCCAAATGAAGGACGGTCAGGGACTGGTCCTGAACTCAAAGCGGGAATGGTTCTCGCAATCGAACCAATGTTTTGTTTTGGTGATGGACGAATTATTCTCGACAAAAATGATGGATACACCTATCGAACCAGAGACGGTTCACTCTCTGCACAGTTTGAACACACCGTAGTCATTACCGACGGAGACCCAGAAGTTATAACACTAATCAAATAACACATGTCAGACGCAACTCGAGAGCAAACATTAGTAGTTGTAAAACCAGATGGTGTGCAACGTTCATTGATTGGTGAAATTATCAAAAGAATTGAACGGACAGGACTCAAGCTTGTTGGATTAAAGATGGTTGTGCCAACTGCTGATTTTGTACGAACACACTACACACTAGATCCTGCATGGCTCGAAAACGTAGGCAACAAAGGAATTGCAGGAATGCGCGACAAAGGTTTGGAGCCAGAAAGTAATGATCCACTTGTAATGGGAGGGATGGTGCTTGATTCACTCGAAAAATATTTTACGAGTGGTCCTGTCGTAGTTATGGTTTGGCAAGGGGCTAATGCAGTTGCAGTTGTTCGCAAAGTTGTTGGAAGCACCGAACCACTCTCTTCTGATGTGGGAACGATTCGTGGAGACTTTGTTATTGATTCATACCCGCTTTCAAATGGAAACGGACGAGCTGTTCGAAACCTCGTGCATGCCTCAGGTTCTCCAGAAGAAGCGAACAATGAAATTACTCACTGGTTTAAAGAAGAAGAGATTTTGAAATACCGATTGGTGAGTGAACAGATTTTATACGATGTAAACCTAGACGGTATTTTGGAGTAGTTGTTGAATCATTTGTAAAAAGAAAAATCGTCCGAACGGATTCGGACGATGTTGCGTGCTTTGGTGGGGTAGCGTTTTGATTACTCCACATCCGCCGACGATTCTTCTGACGGAACCGTCTCAAGAGCATTCTTTCCACTTCCAGTGATGAAGAAACCAACGAGTTGGTGCCCGTGAATGGACGTGGTTCGTTTGAACAGATTCGGTGCTTTGCCGTCTTCTTGGACGACACGGAACGAAACAATGAACTGTACCGTGCCGTTGTCCGCTTCGTCATCACAGATGAGAACATTGCTGACGAGCGACGTCGCATACTCACGAAGTCTTTCGACGTTGTTTTGTCTGATCCAGTGTCTCACTGACGTGTGTCCAGCGGGAATCATTTCCAACGGGATGGATACGTTGTTGAGGAGGATTGCCGTGTCTCCAGTTGGGAAACGAAGATGCAACCGAATGTTGAGATGTTCGCCGTCACTTTCGAGAACGGTCACATCAACGGCTGAATTGATCTCAGTGCGATACCCGTGTTGCAGGGTGAAGCGGTTGAGAGGAAGAGTCAGGGGGCTACTTTGCATTGATCTATGGGTGAATTTTGAAGAATGTGGGTTCAAAAGTCACCTTACCTAATGCCTATTTTGATGTCAATCATGGGCGCTTTAGATATTTTTTAGACATCTTTTATGCAGAGGAGTATACTGTAAGTACTGGCCGACCATATGTTCTAGACATTTCGATTCGAAAGGGAAGACTTATATCGGCAGCGACTTAGGTTACTGTCTGCGGTCACCCACCTAGCTTTAGCTAGGGCATATTGTCGGCCAAACAAAAAACACCACCCTCGCGGGTGGTGTTTTTTGTTGTGCTTCGTGCGATTAGATTACGCTCGAGATGCTTTATTTGCTTCCTTAAAGGCTGCAATCTTTGCTGAAACAGCAGAATGCTGTCGTCGTCGCTTAAAGTAGATTGCTGCTCCAGTACTCCAGATTGCAATGAATCCAAGTACACCAAGTGCCTTGAGTACATCCTGAGGTCCTGTATATGGAACCTGTGAAAGGAATACTGAATTTACACTTGCAAGGTTTCCTGTTGGGGTTCCAAGGTTGTTTGAACCTGATGAGGTGGTCCGAGAGATAACATTGATGTTTCGGTCGTTGTTATTGTTGCTCCCTCTATCGTCCGAAACTCGAACAATAGGACAGCTATCAGTTTCTCGATTTCCATCATCGTCACGAACAGTTACATCAACTTCGTAGCGACCATCTCGATTGAATCGAACACGTTCTGTTCGATGATCTCCTGAAATATCACCATCCCATTCAATGTCGTAAGGACTATCTCCTCCGTCAATATCTACGGAGAATGTTACATAGTCACCTTCATCAATCGTTGTGTCTGAAACTCGACATTTAATTTCAAGGTCATCGTTATCGTTATTGTGATTGTCGTTATCTACAACAACTGTTGGACATACATGCTGTGCTGTACGGCCGTCTTCATCAGTTACGGTAACACGTGCTCGGTAGTTTCCTGATCGATTAAATCGGTAACTTTCGACACGACGAGTTCCGTCGATATCCCAATCCCAGTCATATGTGTAAGGACTGTTTCCACCAGTTGCGTCTGCTGTAAAATCTACAGAATCACCTTCATCAACAGTTGTATCTGAAACTCGACATGTTACTGCGAGGTCGTTAACTGGTGTAGTAGTCACATTTGTTGAACAAGAGACATTCATTGTTTGGGTACCAGAAGTAATTGTTGCTACTGCTGTTTTTGTACCAGTAGTACTGTATGTTTTTGTAAATGACCGGGCTGTTTGTCCGTTTGTATCGGCACCAGTCCAATTGTATGTATATGAACCTGTTCCTCCCGCTGCACTAACACTCCATGTGACATTCTGACCTGTTGCTACTGAAGTAGGGGATGCTGTACATGAACCTTCAAGTGCTACGACAGGGGTTGTTGGTACATCAAGCCGCTTGAATTTCATACAAAGTGGAATAACACTTTGATAACCTCCTGATCCTGAAAAGGCATGTCCGACGTTAATTGAAATCAAAGGTTTAGTGAAGGTAAAGGTCCCCATCGCATCAGTTACTGAGTTTACTGATTCTGGAATGTCATTAGTGATACCAGACTGTACCCACTCACTGTTTGAGTAGTAAAAAACGTAATAAACACTTTCAAGTTGTTGGTTTTGTCCACCATGAGCCGCATGGTCGTCCCAAGTAACTGAAGTAATCTGGTATTCTCCTGCAGGAATTGAAACCGCATGAGCAAGGGCTCGTGGCTCCGCATTACTAAAGAGCGTTGTTCCATTAAAAGTAACAATCGTTTCATTAGCTCCGGCTGTAAGAGGACATGCAGGCGCTGCTTCTGCTACTTGTGCAGGGATTGTTCCAAAAACAAACGCTACTAAGAGGGCTGAAATAATGGTTTTTTTCATGATATTGATGATATTGCAGGTATTTAATGGTTCCCGCAATTAATATGTATAGTATACCCCATTTTTATTGAAATGTCAATAAAACGTGTCTTGTCCAACACAAGATTTTTAGCGTGATACAATGATGGGGTGTTACATAAAAAGCCCTTATTAAAAGAGATTTTTATTCTTGCAACGGTGGTTGCCTTGCTACACTTTGCTGCTTTAGAGCTGTATTTATATTGGACCGTGGATTGGTTTGATATTTTGATGCATTTTCTCGGTGGGGCATTAATTGGGCTTTTGGCTATTTTTGCTTTTTATATCTCCGGGTATATTAATTTCCCTAAAGAGCACAAGGGGTCTGTTTTTGCGATTACACTCAGTGTTGTTTTAGTTGTTGGGCTCGGTTGGGAGTTGTGGGAACTCTTTTTGGGATGGACGGACGTACTTGCAGACAGGGGTGACACAATTCTTGATTTGATTATGGATACATTTGGAGGAGTAGTGGCATTTTTATACGCTAAACGTTTTGTATGGCTGGGCAAAAAGTAAAACTTTCTTTTTATGGTGGTGTAGGTTCTGTAACCGGAGCAAATTTTTTACTTGAGGATGATGCAACCAAGGTACTCGTCGATTGCGGATTAATCCAAGGAGGGAAGCGAGCACAAGCACTCAATACTGCATCGTTTGTATATACTCCTGCTGATATTGATTTTCTGATTGTGACGCATGCACACATGGATCATATTGGAAGAATTGGAAAATTAGTTCGTGAAGGTTTTAAGGGAATAATTTATTCAACTCCTGCCACCAAAGATTTGGCTGGTCCGATGCTTGATGATGCTGTTCGGATTATGCGGGCTGATTCAATGAGAACAAAACGTCCGATGATGTATGAAACAGAAGATGTGGAAGCGGCGTTTAGTCGATGGCAAACAGTTGAATATCACAACAAGACAGCCGTCGGATCATTTGATGTTTATTTTAAAGATGCAGGACATATCTTGGGCTCTGCGATTGCGGAAGTGACACACCGAACAACAGGAAAGAAAATTGTCTTTACGGGAGATCTTGGTAATTCACCAACTCCGCTGCTTAATGATACAGAAGTGGTAACTGATGCAGATTATTTGGTTATAGAGAGTGTGTATGGTAATCGTGTTCATCAAGAACGAGAATCTCGAAAACAAAAACTTGCAGAAGTAATTAAACGAGTAATTGGTCGTGGTGGAGTGCTGATTATTCCTGTCTTCTCTTTGGAAAAAACGCAAGTGTTGCTCAAGGAGCTCAATGATTTGATTGAAGATGATGTTGTGCCAAGTGTTCCTGTGTTTTTTGATTCACCGCTTGGAATTCGTTTAACTGAGATATATGGCCGATACACTCATTTATTTAATAAAAAAGTACAAGATGAGATTAAGGCAGGAGACGATATTTTTGATTTTCCAAAACTTAAAATGACTCTGAGAAAGCAGGATTCTGAAATTATTGCGCATCATGATGGTCCAAAGATTATTGTGGCAAGTTCTGGAATGAGTGAGGGTGGGCGAATCACCGAACACGAAAAGAGATATTTACCAAATAAAAACAACGCTCTGTTGCTCATCGGATATCAAGTTGCGGGAAGTGCAGGAAGACAATTGCAGGATGGTTTGAAACAGGTAGTGATCGATGAAACTGACGTGCCTGTTAACGCAGAAATTATCACGGTGAGCGGATATTCATCTCACAAAGATTCTAATGGGTTACTTGATTTTGTGTCGCATACCGCTGGTGTTGTAAAAAAAGTGTTCGTGGTGATGGGGGAGCCAAAGGCCTCATTGTTTTTTGTACAAAAGGTTCGAGATAATCTGGAGGTTGATGCGCGTATGCCAAACGAGAACGAGACCGTTGTTTTGTAGGGTTTGATTGAGGAGGTGAGGTTTCGTGAAGATATAAACAAAAAAGCCGGCGCCCGAAGGGCGCCGGCTTTTTTAAAATAGATGGTAGGTTTATTTGACCTGAGCAACAATTCGCTTGAAACTTTCTGTGTTGTCTGCAGCAATTTCTGAAAGCACCTTTCGGTTAAGTCCAACATTCTTTGCTAGAAGCTTACCCATGAACTTGCTGTATGATTCACCTTCTGTTCGAAGAGCAGCATTGAGTCGAGTAATCCAAAGTCCTCGGAAGTTACCCTTTTTCTTTCGTCGATCATTAAAAGCATGTTGACCAGCCTTTCGAATAGCTGTCTTTGCCATTCGTTCTTTTGACTTTCGTCCATGTCGATATCCCTTTGTCTGGGCTAGGACATTCTTTCGTCGCTTTAGTGCTGTTACTCCTCCTTTTACTCGTGGCATGTTACTTATTCTTAACGTTAACGAGGAAGCGGCTTTGTGACTTTGCTGTCATTGGCATTTCGGTTGTTCGTCGCTTTGCAATGGTAGTAGTACCGCTATCCTTAGCGTTGTAATGGTTCTGGGCTTTTCGTCGCATAATAAGCTTACCTGTCTTGGTAACCTTGATTCGCTTTTTAAATGATTTATTAGTCTTCATGTTACTTTTTTGAGCGTTCAATGATTGTTGCTAGACCTTTTGGAACCTTCTTAGCTTCGTCTGCTACGACATGTTCAACCGTGATGAGACGTAGCACTCGTGCAAGGCGTTCCTTAAGGAATTCTACATCGAGGTACTTAGTTCTACCTGGAAGGAAGAGTTCAATTTTAACCCGATGTCCTTCAGTTAGCCAGTCAGATGCGCGCTTAGCTTTGATAGCAAGATCGTTGTTATCAGTACCAATTTTGATCTGAACATTCTTAACTTCGACGTTGTGGGCTTTGGCCTTTTGGACCTTGATCTTCTTCTTTTGGTCGTACTGAAACTTACCATAATCCATGATCTTTGCAACCGGTGGAACGGCATTTGGGGAGATTTCGATGAGGTCCATCTCAAGCTCTTTTGCCTTCGCCAGAGCCTCTTCACGGCTTAAAATACCGTAATTATTGCCATCATCGTCAAGAACGCGAAGTTCTTTAGCCCGGATTGCTCCGTTAATGGTTGCTGATGGTAGCGGCTCTGGTTGTTTTCGTTTTCCTTTTCGCAAAGTGTTTGTTTTATGTGGGGATTACTGTAACACGCTTCTTATTGTTTTTCAATGGTTTTTGTGGTCTTTTGAAAGAAAAAGTAGGCCGAAGCACTACTTGAGCTGGAAACGGCAGAGGAAGTCTTGAACATCGGAAATGTTTCCGACGTAGGTTCCACGAACTACCGTTTGGGGTTTGTTCGAGACAAACACAAACGTCCGGACATCATTAGCGAGGCGCTCATGCGAGTACGCCATCGCCGAATCAGTCACAAGAACGTTTGCTTCCAGACGATTCTCTGTGAATTCTATTTGACCCTGTGCTATCAAGGTTGTGATTGGAGGAAACCTCTTGATTTCATCCACAAAAGGACCTGTGCTTAAAAAACATACTTTCATCACATGACACATTAGGTAACTGCGTCTAAATTGTCAAACGCTCTTTACGTTATGAAGAGGTGCGTGTAGAGTTTTGATATGAAGAAGGAAGTGGTAATAAATCGAGTGTACGAATTACGTACCAAACAACAAGTAACGCAAGAAGAGCTTGCGGAAGCTGTTGGTGTTACTCGGCAGACAGTGATTGCTGTTGAAAAAGGGAATTACACTCCTTCAGTTATGTTGGCATTAAAAATAAGTACGTTTTTTAAAAAGGGCGTCGAAGAAATATTCTCTATCTCATATGAAAAATAATATCCAAGAAATAATCGCAGCTGCAGGGTTGGTGTTGGTACTTGTTCTCTTGATAAACCCGATGAGTTTTTATATGTCGAACATGGTGCTCGCCACATGTATTACCGTGCTTGTACTTTGTTACAGTTTCTTTGTACTTTTTGTTGTTCGACGCAAGCCTCAAGACGAGCGAGAGGAAACGCACGAACGGTTTGCTGGCAGAATTGCTTTTATGACGGGAACATTCCTGATGTTGGTTGGTGTTATTGTGCAAAGCTTGTCGCATCAAATTGATGTGTGGTTGGTTGCAGCACTTACGGTGATGATTGTAAGTAAGTTGGTTGCAGAAACATATAGCGCGCGGAACAAATAATTGCCACTACAATTTGTTTTCCACAGTATGTAAAGTTGACTTTACAATATGGCAACGCGTACAATTACTACTGTTATGAAACAAAAAATAGAAACAAATCGTGGCGTTGCGATGATTCCTGTAATTGTCGGAATCATTGTTGTTATTGGTGTGGCTGTAGTTCTTATGAACCGAGGTGGAAATACTGGTGCTCCAGAACTAGGTAGTCGTGGTGATGAAGTCGTTGGTGAAACAATGGCTCAAGACGAAATGATGAAAGATGATGAAGCGATGATTGAAGGGGGTGATGCAATGATGTCAGATGAAAGTGGAATGATGAAAACTTCTGGATCGTACGAAATGTATTCATCTGATAAGTTGGCTCGAGCAAACGAGGGAGATGTCGTTTTGTTCTTCCACGCAAATTGGTGTCCAACTTGTCGTTCTGCAGATGCTTCAATTGTTGATCAACTAGATACAATTCCAAGTGGACTAACAATCCTGAAGGTTGATTACGATAAAGAAACTGCCCTTAAGCAAAAGTATGGTGTGCGAACACAACATACGTTTGTGCAAGTTGATGCTGAAGGAAATGAAATTGCAAAGTGGTCGGGAAGTGCGACACTTGCGGCTGTTGTTTCAAAGGTTCAGTAGGAAAGACACAAGAAACACTCAAAAAACCACGGAGCACATATTTCAAATCCAGACCCAAGTCAAACCATTTGAAATATGTGCTCCGTGGTTTTTTGTTGCTCCATCTTTGAAGTTAGTCTCCGAGTATAAAGACAAAAGGCCGGCGCTTACGCGCCGGCCTTTTGTTTAGCACATATGTGTGCCCCGAGTATTACTACTCAGCTGATTCTTCTTCTGAAGATTCCTCTTCCTCTTCATCAGCATCCACGTCAGAAACTTCTTGTTCTGTTTCTTCAACTGGATTCATTTCCTGCTCATCCATGGGATTTCAAGATCAATGATAAAGGCTCGACATAAGGCCGAGCTATGCCGCTAGGATAGCACATAGCATCTTAAAAAACAATAAAGAAAAGAACGTTGTTCACAGCCGGTTAAAATGGAATCTGACTGTGAAACACATCACCGGTCCGAGTTGTTTCATGCTTGGAAATGACTACGGAAATTACTCCACTCCTCACGATGTTGTGGAGGATGTCATTTGTTTCTGTTGGAAGTTTCGGGATCAAGTTGCAGAGATGGGGCTGCAGGTGAATATCAAATACCTGCGCCGCGAAGAAGATCTTGCCCTTGGTGGTTTGGATCCGATTCGTGAAATCTGCAGCGAACTCGGCCCTCATTTCCGTTGGCATGGAGACACGTTCCACATGTCGGAACGGCGTATGAACTGGGTTCAAGAAATCCTTGCTGCCGGTGAAGACAAGCACGGAGTTCCGTTGCTTGGATACCTGCATGCTCACGGACACGATCGTGGAGTGCCAGGGACACAGACTGCTGCGGATATCGGTTCCTTTGACACTCATGATGGTTGGGTCGAAATCTTTCGAGCGCTCGACCTGATTGACTACAAAGGGCCGCTGGTTGCAGAACCGTTTGGTACAGTTGTACGCGAACAGATTCCCGTGCTCGGAGAAGGTTTGCCTCCCGCGATTGATCCTGCTGTGTATTATCGCAAGACGCTTGATTTCTTGCAGTGGGCATCGGAAACTGTGGTGACACGGTTTCCGTGATGGAATGAAGTGTTCTTTTGTTGGGGCGGGTCGCGAAGCGACCCGCCCTTTTTCTTTATATATATGAAATTTTGTTCTACTGAAACTTATACCTCCTCGAGGTATAATCACTTTATGATGGAAAAACCCGCTAATAGCTTGGTTGCAGATATACGCAGCAGTATTGTGCTGCTTGGTTTGAGTGAAATTCGTCCACGGTACTTTGCATTCATTACAGCTCTCGCTTTGTTGGTTGCTTTGTTAAGTACATATTCGGTTGGACTGTTGCTCCCGCTGGTTCATGGAATGATTAATGGTTCATTTGATCACGTAAAAACCTTACCGATTTTTCGTTTTGTTGCTCCTCATATACCAACGTTGTTTGCAACACAGGCAAGTACTTTTTTTACACTCGTCGTTGCGTTGTATGTAGTAACACTTTTAAAAAATAGTTTGCAGTACTATGCAATGCTGCATGCTCAGGTGCAGGCGCGCCAAGCAACTGTTGTACTTAGAAATAAGTTGTTTACCACCTGTATGTATATTGGAAAGCATTTTTATGATGAGAACAAAATTTCACTCATCCATCATATGTTTATTCGGATTCCTATTTTACTTGAGGCACAGTTCAGAGTGTTTCAACGTTTCGTTGTTCAGATTATTCTGGTCTCTGTGTACTTTATGATTATGTTTTTTATTTCTTGGAGACTTACACTTATTGTGGCAATTGTGTTTCCTGTCGTTGCATTGATCACAAATCAAATTATTGTTCGTATCAGGGTTGCTTCAAAGAAAACAGAAAATGCATCAGCTGATATGAGCGGACAATTACTTAACCTGTTGTTGTGTTTGCCGATTGTTAAAGGATTTTCAAAAGAAACATACGAAATTGATAGATTCGCAGCAGCGAATGAACAAGAGGTCTCTAATACGTTTTATTCTAAAAAACTTATTAATTTGATTGGTCCTATTGAGGATGTTGGTACTACGACTGCTGCATTATTGGTTGCTGTTGGAATGACATTCTTGTTGCATACATCCACAGTCCCGTCGGTGTCATTATTATTTATTTTCTTTTTTCTTGCACTGCAAGTGCTTCGTAGTGTTGGGATTTTTAATACACTTCGTATCAATATAGCCGGTGCTGAACCTGTGGTTGAACAGATACAAGCCCTCTTTACTGCACGCGCTGTAGACGAGATTCCATCCGGAGAGATAGAAATGCCGTCACTTACTACGGGTATTGAGTTTAAAAACGTATCGTTTGCATATCCAAATAAAAAAGAACAAGTACTACGTGATGTTTCGTTTACGATTCCAAAAGGGAAGACAATCGCGTTGGTGGGCCCAACGGGTTCTGGAAAAAGTACCATCACCAATATGTTGTTGCGTTTGTATGATTGTCCTCCAAAAACCATTTTTATTGATGGTGTAGATATTCGATTATTTTCACTTGCGTCTGTGCGCAACCGAATATCGTTTGTGTATCAGGATTCACTACTCTTCAATACAACTATTCGAGAAAATACATTATATGGAACGGACGGCGCGGTTTCTGATGATGCTGTGGAAACAATGATGACAAAACTTTGCTTAACGGATGTGGTTGCAGATATGAAAGATGGTCTTGAAACTGCTGTTGGAGACAATAGCACTCGTGTGTCTGGGGGACAGAAACGGTTACTTTCACTGGTTCGAGCACTGCTTCGAGAACATGAAATTCTTATTATGGACGAAGCGACTAACTCACTGGATGCAAGAACTGAACAAATGGTTCTTGATACAGTTATGGAGCAAAGTAAAGAAAAAACAGTTCTGCTTGTGTCACATCGACTTTCGACCATTAAACACGCAGATCATATTGTGTACTTAGATCATGGACGGATTGTTGAGCAGGGAACATATGATGAGCTTGTTGAGCAACAAGGAGTTTTTTATAAGCAGTGGCTTACGAAGTAGATCTTTTTGCAAGGTGTGACCACGGTTCAAACCGATCAATGATTTGATTAAAGTGATTTGCAATGAGTTGTGCTGGTGAGGTTTCAGCTGGATGAACCATGTTATACGTTGCAGTATCTCCTCGAACTGTCTCTGCGATGATGTTGGTTGTAAGACAAACGTCTACATCTATGTCGGTCATTTTTTGTATGTAGGCTGGTGTGTCAGTTAAGTATGCGAGCAATTCGCGCGCTCCGTGTCTGATCTCAGTTTGCTCTGACGTTTGTAGTTTTTCTATCATTGCTTCTTTTGTATCGTCTGCATCAATAATTCCAAATGAGATACAAGCATTGACCTGCGACTGAATCCGTACCGCAAGGCTTCCTCGTTTTACATGAAGTAAAAGTAAGTCAGGTGTGATTGCGATATTTGGTATTGCGCGGTTGTGGCCAATAATTTCATGTGTTTGATCGTAGCGAAAAATGTTTTTACTGGTTGCGAGGTTGTGACGCAGCGGCTGATCCTTAATGTTGAATTGTGTGATATCAAAAACAGTTGGTGTGTCTACTCCTGTAAAATAATTAGTTAACCAAACAGTACCCAAAGTTTTTTCGTCTTTGAGTGACTGTATCCGTTCTGGAATTCCATGAGATACGATACGTTCACCATTAAATCTGCACAAAAATTCATCCGTATCGAGAAGTGTAAAAAAAAGATAATGATGCTTGAGTACATCAAAAAAAAGATTGAAACGCTTGGTGTTATGCAAAAAATCATGCTCAACAGTTCGAGGTACATTAATGATGAGTAATTCTTTCTCATATTTTTTATAGGCAGCGAGTGTTTGTGGGGAAGTGCTGCCGTGATCAAGAACAAGAACATTCTCGAGACCAATAACTTTTTTGTAGTACTCCAACCATTCTGTTATAAAAAAATCTTCATTGTATGTTTTGAGTACAATGGCGATTGCTGTACTTTTTCCTGGTGCATACGAAAGTCCTTGTTGTTTTCCTTCGTTAAGCCAATGTTCGTAGGCTTCCTCTTTTGTAGTAAAAGAAAGACTGTTTACTTTCTCGTAGTACGCGCTATCAAAGGCCGGGTCTATGCAAGCTTCTCCTGGATATTTTTTTTGAAACACATCTCGAAGTGTTTCTTCAAGTGGAAACAACTTACTCTTTGATGCGTGCACATGTTTTTGTAATGTTTTTTGATTTGGTAAACCACCATCAGTAAACACTGACGCGATTGATTCTTGATGAAGTTCTGGATAGGTGCGCATGCAGTACCAGACGTCAAAAATCGGTTTGTTTTTTTGTTTGTTATTTCCGAACATGTTCTAGAAGTTTTTTATACACGTCGTGATATCCATATCTTTCAATATCATCTTTATATTGTTCATATACAAGTTCGATTGTTTCATCATCTCTATAATATGTTTCGTATGTGTTTCGCTCTGCAGATTTGTTGGCGTGTGTAATAGTTGCTCGCGGTAGGTCAAATCGTTCTGCTAACATATTCCAATCGGTTTCAAATGTTTCGATATGCCCAATAAAATCAAGTGGACGATCTTTTAAGAAACCCTCAACGAGCAGGTTCTGTGGTTTAAAGTGAACATCCAGCTGCGCGTTAGTGTATTGATGAATGTATTTTGTAACAAACGTTTTAAAGAGTTCAGGACTGTGTGCGTCATCAGTGTCATTTTCTAAAAAAGCTCTCCATGATTTTGTTCGATGTTGCAACGGGGGTTTAATTGGAGACGATGAAATAATTTTGTTGGTATATCCAGACACGAGTCGATCAAACGGGTTTCGTACAAACGTAAAGAGGAAGTACGTTTCAATTTCTTCTTGTGTGAGCCAATCACGAGTTTCATGTGAGAGCCTCCACTTAGAAAAGACAAATAGATGAATAATCCAGCTTGTATATAAAGGAAGAGCAAACGCTAACCGAGGATGAGGAACACTACACGCGATATGTTTTAACCCTGATAAATGAGCTGATCCCATAGACTCCAAAATCGAACGTGATGCCGCCTTCGGGTTTTCTACATAGACGAGCTTGTTGATGTGGTCAATAAAAAAGATACGATATGGACCTCTCGTTTTCCCATGCTTGTTTTTATATTGATTCTTCTTCCGGTTAAGAAAGGCAATAAAAGGGATAAACGGAAACATAATACGCTCAGTATAAAGCTTTCCGTCTCTTCGTGCTATTTAGCAGTCTTTACTGATTACGTTACTTCAAAACCTCAACAATCTCGCCAATATGTACACCATCGTATATCCAGTCGCTGTGATTATTTGCGTTTAAGGTGACTTCGATTGTGTTTGTGCCTGTCACTAAGAGGGAACTTGGAATATGCGTCCATGCTCCATAGAGTCGTCCAATTTTTATTCCATTAATATACAGATGTGCGTGACCTTCATTAAAAACCGGTTCTTCATTTGCGAGTTCTGGTGTGAAGGTGAAGTGCTCAGTGATGATATACACGTTGTATCCATCTTTTGCATCTTTCATTACATCAAGTGTAATTGTTGGAATTGGATTTTCTTCGCTTACTGCTGTTTCTGTATGCATGTGATCAGTCATTGCAACGTCGTGCATTGTTGGAGTTTCCATTGTCCCCATTGTGTCTGATGTGGAAGCAGGTTGTTCAGGTGGAGCAATAAAAATAAGTACTGCACCAGCGCCAATAAGTAATCCAATAAGTAGTTGTAGTGTTGCGTTTTGTGTCATGCGTATAGTATAGCGCTGAAAAATTATTTTTCAGAAAGTTTTACAATCGTTTCGAATTCTTTTTTGGTTACTGGAGTAATTGAAAGGCGATTACCTTTACGCAGTGTTATCATGTTTTTGAGGGAAGGAGTGTTTTTTAATGTATCGAGTGTTACAACGTGAGGAAACTTTTTTACAAAACGAACATCTACCATTTGCCACCTTGGATCGCCGTGTGCAATCTTTGCATCATAGTGCTCATCTTTAGGGTTCCATGCGGTGTGGTCTGGGTAGGCTTCCTTAGAAATGTTGCCGATACCTGCAATCCCAATTTCCTTTGCGTTTGAATGATAAAAAAGAATCTCGTCGCCTTTTCTCATGTCCATCATAAAATTACGCGCTTGGTAGTTTCGAACACCGCTCCAGCTCGTTGTTTTGTCTTTTTTCAAATCATCAATCGAGTAGCAGTCCGGTTCTGATTTCATGAGGTAATATTTCATGAGAGTAGTATAGCGTATGGTATTACGCGATTCAAAAAATAAATGTGATAAAATCGTCACATGGAAAATCAAGTAAATATTCCTCCGACATACAAAGCGATGCTCGAGGAGATGGGAAATCAATTACGAAGCAGAAAGACTCTTTTGTTAAAAAGAACGCTACTTATTTCGTGGCCATATCTACTTCTCATTGTTGTTTTCTTTGTACTCGATTCACAAGATGGTCTTGGATTTAATTCATTTATTACAGAAGAAAATATATTCGTATGGCTTCTGGCTGGAGCGGTGGTAGTTTTCTTGTCTGTTGTATATAGCGTGATTGTTGGTTTTATTTTTGAGATTGAAAAGCGAATTTGGGTTGATGCTTATTTTGATAATAAACACTTGGAACCAAAAGACAGTTGGCGTATCGCAAAAAAACTATTCGTGCCTGCATTTGTGATGCGATTCAAAGTTGCATTCCGTTATTACGTATTGCCGGTGATTGGATTCATTGCTGCGATCGGAATTGTGGTCGTTGGACTGTTTCAAGCAGAAATGGGGCAGGTAGCGACAGTTGTCGCTGTGCTTTCTCCATTTTTGGCAATCATTGGGATTATTGTTTTCTCCTATTACATTCGTACTAAATTGCGATACGTTTGGTTCATCTTTCTTGATAAATATGGAACAGAATATACGCACCATCAATTGATTGAAGAAATGCACAAATTAAATACTGTTGCAAAATCAGAAACATTTAAGAAATCATTGATTGCAAATCTCGGGACAGATTCTGTGAACGCGTTGGCGAATGTTGCAATTGGTACTATCTCTCACGGGATGTTTATGTTTGGAAAGGGAGGGAAGCTGCTTGGAAACCTTACACAGGCGTATGGACAGGCACTTAGCCGCCAAGCTGCTGATCTTGGAAATATCGCCAGTCAGTATCTTATCTATCGATTCACACTCAAAGAGATGTACGGAAATGAACAGATTGTAAATGAAGAATTGTATCGTTTATAGTTTCTTATGTTCATGCTCTAGGCGATGTATCTACCTAGAGCATGATAAAATATACATATGATTTTGATCGTACCGTTCATACAAATTATTGTTGCCACCGGACTATGTAATGTTTGGTTACTTAGATCACAAAAGAGTACTCAATTCCGTGGTGGTTCAGCAAAAAATATGAAAGAAGAGTTTTTGGTGTATGGGTTGCCTGTTTGGTTTATGTATCTGGTTGGATTCTTAAAGATAGGTATTGCTGTTTCTTTATTAATAGGATTTTGGATACCTGCTCTTCTGTTACCTGCAGCAAGTATGTTAGTTGTTCTTATGCTTGGTGCAATTGTGATGCACATAAAAGTACATGATTCTTTTATAAAAATGTTTCCAGCTGTCACTATGTTCGCACTCGCAAGTTTTTTAGCTTGGTCTTTTGTCTTCGTGTAGTTTTTTGGCGGGGAAAAATAAAAACACCCCTATTTACTAGGGGTGTTTTTATATATGTGGAGATGGCGGGAATCGAACCCGCGTCCGAAATGCGCTTTCATGTGACTCTACAACGCCTAGTCGCTCTTTTGTATTTAAGAATGCTGTCTAGAAGAGAGACAGAACGATAGTATTCCGAGCTTTGGATTTAAGCTAGCTTGGCAAGCGACAAGCTAACCGATTCTCATGAATGTTGCCCGAACTACTGTATGAGACCTCTAGCAGTTGGACACGCGACGCTTAAGCAGCGTACGCGAAGGCAAAGTCTCGAGCCGTAAAGAACGGCGAAACGATTGAATTCTTTGCACTTACTTTTTTGAAGCAGTTTGACGTGTTACTTCAGCACGACGTTGCACATATGAAAGGGAGCACCCCGTCGAAGCCGATCATCCCCTGAGTATATACATACTGTTGATGCACGAAAGGAGTTGTGTTTTCTGTTACTGGCCAACATCCCACCGCTCACAAACGATGGATGCCAAAACAGAAAACAGCGACTCCTGAAGTGTGTATCTTATATACACTCAGGGAAGGACTGGTGACGATGCTTCTACCTCTGACTTTTCAAGGTGCGTTCCATTTCTCGTTTGCTGTCGCGAGATTTAATTGATTCGCGTTTATCGAATTTCTTTTTTCCTTTGGCGACAGCAAGAGAGAGCTTCAGTAATCGGCCTTTATTATACAACGAAATAGCCACTAAGGTCAACCCTTTCTTTGAATCAGCACTCGCAAGATACGCAAGCTCTTTTTTGCTCAGAAGTAGTCGGCGTGGTTTCTCTGCGTCGTACTTATCTGGTGTGTTGTTTGTCTGGAATGGGGGAATGTTGATGCCAACAAGAAATGCTTCGCCTCCACGAATAATAACGTGTGCACCAGTGAGATTCGCTCGACCAGCCTTGATTGACTTCACTTCGAAACCTTCGAGTACAATACCTGCCTCGTATTCTTCGAGTAGTTCGTAGTCGAACCGAGCTTTTTTGTTGTCAGCAAAAGTTGCCATATGCCCCATAGTATACGGTATTTAGATAAATAAAAAATAAAGCCTTTACATCAGTATATTTTTATTGTAATTTCAATTTTGATGAATAGAAGTCCTTTTTACCTTGATAGGGTGTTATTGGAAATTTTCCAGAGTTACGCCGATTCGTTCCAGCGATGGGTTGGGTGGAATAATTTCACCTTGGCGAAAGTGCTGATTGGAAACTTCGTGCTGCATCTGCCGTTCATGTATCTGCTCGGTGTGCGTATGCCGTTTTCGGACGGACTCATGTTTGGTTTGATGTGGGTCAGTGTGCGTAAAGGCGAAAAAAGCACGCCGATTAATTCACAAGATACTTCGGTGAGAAATCCTCTCGAAGTGTTTCCTCAGCACTACTGGTCGCGATTTGCGGCACGTGTGTTGTTGATGACAACTATACTGCTTACTGTGATGAATTCTTTTGACGGTCTTACCACAAAAGAAGCAATCATCTCTGGGTGCTTGGCTTTTAAGGAATGTATGTTCCTTGCGGTTATATACCTCTCAGCATGCACGCCAAAGCCACCGAGCAAGAGTATGTTCCGCAAGGGAATTGAAGCTATTGGTCGCGGTTTGCGGTCTTTGCTTCCGACTCCTGCAGATCCTGTCCCTGTGCCAGCGTAACCTTTTGGTCGCCGGTTTTTCTTTTTGATGTTTGTGAGGAGGTTGATTATTCAGAATATGTTTTTTGCACGTCTGTGTTTTAAAAAACTTCCGACGCTATAAAAAAGAAAAACCCCCGCGGATTAAGCGGGGAGTTGGAGGTTGGGAGGAGTATATCCTCTCCTCTTTGGTTTTGGGTTGGTTCTTTCTTCCTTGGGAGGAAGCTTCCGATCCTTAAATTCATCAGGGACTTCGATGACTTCGATCGGTTTGCCTTCAAGTTCATCCTTTGTTTCGGGACGTCCAAGAGGGGCGTACACAATCTTGCCATTCCGATCCTTGAGCTCGAAGACGAACCCTGGAGTTGTCTTCGAGTGGAGTCCGTGTGCTCCAGGGAAAAATCCCCAGATAGTCACGACACCATCTTTGATGTTCAGGAAGGCACTGTGCCTCGCCAAAACTTTCTGCTCGAGCGGCTGCAGGAGCTCCGTCCATGCACCGACGATTTCATAGCCTTCCTTGATTCCATTGAGGGGAAGGCTGCACGAGACGCTGGTGATGAACTTCTGAGGGTCCGCCGCGTCTTTTACAATGTCGAGGGAGATTCTGATCACCTTCTCCTCCTGTTTGGGAGGATTGGTGGTTTCTTCTCCGTTGCTGAGTAGGGTGCCAAACAGGCATCCTCCGATGATGAGCAGGGTGAGGAACGTTTTCATGGGTTTCAATAAAACATCCTGCTCCTCTTTGTTTTCTTTGTCAAACGGCCCTAAATCAGTATAATGAGGCACATGTCAAAAGAGACTCCTCAGGGAAATATGCCAAAAAAGCCACAACAAAAACGATCACCATTAGGAATGAAATCATCAAACGGAAAACAGAAACCACCAAAGGGTGGGTTTTTGGCAAACCTTTCAACTGCGGTACTTATTCTCGCAACACTAATGTTGTTGTATTCATTTGTAGATGAACAGCGAGCCGAGATCGCAACGGTGCCTGTTTCTGAAATTGCACAAGATGTAAAAGAAGGAAAAGTAGAACGAATTGATGTGACCGGAAATGAGCTGTCAGTAACACTCAAGGCAGAAGAGGGAAGCGATGAAAAAGTAGAAAAGAAATCACAAAAAGAAGATGGAAGTGCTGTCGCCGAAACATTCGTTCCATACGGAGTAACTCCTGAGCAACTGTCTGCAGTTGCTATCGAGGTTAAGTCTCCGTCAGGATTCTTCTTTTGGTTAGGTGCGCTTGCTCCATTTATTGTTCCGCTGCTCTTTTTAGTTGTACTCATTTGGTACCTAACACGACAAGTTAAGGGAGCAGGGATACAGGCATTTACCTTTGGTCAATCAAAGGCACGTATCATTGATCCTAAAGACGGCAAACAAAAAGTAACCTTCAAAGATGTTGCCGGAGTAAAGGAAGCAAAAGAAGAGCTTTCGGAAATTGTAGACTTCCTCAAAAATCCAAAGAAATTTATTTCGATTGGTGCGCGTATTCCAAAGGGTGTTCTTCTTATGGGGTCACCTGGAACAGGAAAGACATTGCTTGCACGTGCAGTTGCGGGAGAAGCTGGTGTCGCATTCTTTTCAATATCAGGTTCTGAGTTCGTAGAAATGTTTGTTGGAGTTGGAGCAAGTCGTGTGCGAGATTTATTTAAAATGGCAAAAGCAGCATCACCTGCAATTATCTTTATTGATGAAATTGATGCCGTTGGACGAGCACGTGGTGCCGGAATGGGAGGAGGAAATGATGAACGAGAACAAACACTCAATCAGATTCTTGTAGAGATGGATGGATTTGAACCAAACGAAAAGGTGATTGTGATGGCAGCAACAAACCGACCCGATGTACTTGATCCTGCGATTCTACGTCCAGGACGTTTTGATCGACGCGTCATGATTGATTTGCCTGATCGCGATGATCGACATGCGATTCTTAAAATTCACGCAAAGAGCAAGCCACTTGCGGAGGATGTGGATTTGAAATTGATTGCACAGCGAACGCCTGGATTTTCTGGAGCTGACTTATATTCATTAATGAATGAAGGAGCAATCCTTGCTGCACGAGAAGATCGAACACAAGTAGCACAGTATGATCTGATTCGTTCAATCGAAAAGGTGATGCTCGGTCCTGAACGAAAAAGTCATTTGATGGTTGGGAAGGAACGAGAAATTGTTGCATATCACGAAGCAGGGCATGCACTTGTTGCATCAGTACTTCCGAATGCGGATCCTGTACACAAAATTTCTATTATTTCTCGAGGAAATGCGGGAGGGTACACTATGAAACTTCCAGAAATCGAAAAGCGGCTTCCATCAAAGAAAGAATTTTTGGATGACATTGCAATGACCTTTGGTGGATACGTTACCGAACAGCTCGTGTTTGGTGATATCACAACGGGTCCTTCTGGAGATTTGCAGATGGCTACAAGCATGGCTCGCAAGATGGTTACACGATATGGAATGTCAGACAAGATTGGTCCTGTTGCTCTTTCAAGTGAAGGAGGTTCAGTCATGCCAGGATTTGAAGGTATGCAAACAAAGAAGTATTCAGAAACAATCGCTACACATATTGACGAAGAAATTCGACGAATTCTCGAAGAAGGAAAAACTCGCGCACATGAGGTTGTTGTAGAACACCGAAAGGTTCTTGATGCAATTGCAAAACGTCTCCTTGAAGTTGAAACCATAGAACGCGATGAGTACGAACAGATACTCGTCGCACATGGTATCGCGATTAAAGCTCGACAAAAGAAAGAGGGAGTTGAGATTCGCGAAGTGTAGGGTACTATATGCCCATGCTCCCATAGCTCAGTTGGTTAGAGCACAGAGCTTATACCTCTGTGGTCCCAGGTTCGAATCCTGGTGGGAGCACCATTGCTTATACATAGGAACACCCCGGCATCGCTGTCGCGAATACCGGGGTGTTTTTGGTGTGATGTGGAGAGGTCCGAACTCCCAGCGCCTCCAACCGACCAACGCCGCGGCGTTTCGATTAGCCCTTGTGGTTTCAGCTGTCGCAAGGGCAAGTAGGGTCCATGGAATGCTGTTATATTCCATATCATCTACACAAACGTTTGGGTTTGTCTGTGAGATGCCGCTACCGCAGAGGCTGTGATACTGACTTTTCAACCGTACCAGTGCACGTAACTCGAAGGGGTGCACATACATCACGATCCAAATTCAAAAAAAGATGTTTGAGCGAACATTAGCAATATGTGCTTGTTTTGTAAATGAATTACTCAAAGTGCACCTCTTTGCGACCTTCAAGTTCTGTTTGGATATGTGGATGTGTTTTGAGATCTGGATCAGACTGCACAATTGCTTGTGCCTCGTTACGTGCAGCTTCAACCATTTTCATATTTTGAATGGCTTCCATACCAAGATCCGAAACACCCCATTGTTTATTTCCATATAAATCACCGGTGCCTCTAAACTTCAAATCAAACTCTGCGAGTTCAAAACCGTTTTTCGCAGTAGAGAGTGCTTTGAGTCGTTCGACTGATGTGTCTGATTTTGTTTCTGCAAAAAGATATGCGTACGCTTGATGATTGCTTCGGATGACGCGCCCGCGAAGTTGGTGGAGTTGCGCGAGTCCAAATCTTTCTGCTCCTTCGATAATAATTACCGTTGCGTTGGGAACGTTTACTCCAACTTCAACCACTGATGTTGAAACCAAAATATCAATCTCGCCAGATTCAAAGCGTCCCATCACTTCTTCTTTTTCTGCTGGTTTCATTTTGGAATGAAGAATATCAATTTCGTATTCCTTAAACACATCACGCTTGAGACGTTCAGCCTCTGCTTTTACAGACTTGGTGTTGAGTGCTTTTTCTTTGTCTGGATCTGGCTCATTGATTCGTGGACAAATAACATAAAGCTGTCGACCAGCTTGGAGTTCTTTGCGAATTTTTTCGTATGTTTCATCTCGTTTGGTAGGGAGAACAAGTTCTGTAATTACTTGCTTACGACCGCTTGGCATTTGATCGAGCAATGTGAGATCAAGGTCACCGTAGAGGGTAAGTGCAAGCGTTCGTGGAATTGGCGTAGCTGTCATTGAAAGTAAATGCGGAACAACATCTTCTTTGCGAGCAAGTTTTTGTCGTTGTTTTGTTCCAAAACGATGCTGCTCGTCGATAATCACATACGCAAGGTTTTGAAAGACAACTGATTTTTGAATGAGAGCGTGTGTTCCAATCAGGATTGGAATTTCTCCGTTAGCGACCCATTTAAGAAGTTGTGCTCGAGAAATAGGTGTTGCTTCTTTGTTGTTTATTTTTGATGGAAATTTAAAGCAACCACTTCCTGTGATGAGACCGATGTTAATCGGCATATGTTCAAAGAATGAAATGAAGTTTTGAAAATGTTGTTTCGCGAGAATTTCTGTAGGAACCATGTATGCGGTTTGAAGATGCCCAAAATCTTGCTCTTTTTTGGGAGGCGTTACAGTTACTGCGTATACCGTACTTGCTGCGACCGCAGTTTTTCCTGAACCTACATCTCCTTCGATGAGTCGAGACATTGGTTTTCCTGATTTCAAATCTTTGAGTACATCGTCAATTGCTTTTTGTTGCGAATCCGTAAGTGTAAAAGGGAAGCGGTCAATAAACGCATTAACTTTTTTGGTGTCGACATCAATAAGAAAAGAATTTGTTTGTGTACGCTCGTGTCGAGCAAGCTGGTTCTTTAGTTGAATAAAAAATATTTCCTCAAACGCAAAACGTTTTCGTGCAGCAAGTGCATCCGCTTCTTTTTTGGGAGTATGAATCCAGACGAGTGCTGTTTGCAATGTTGGTAGGTTGTATCGCTTTAAGATTTCTTCTGGAATTGGATCGGTAATGATATCGAGTATTCCGCCGCCAAATAATTTTTGTACGGTGTGATACATCCAATTTGAAGTGACTCCTTTTGATTCTGGATACACCGGATAGAGTGTGTGTTCTCCTTCACCAAACAGGGAGTTGCCGAGATGTTTTGGAACAGTGGTCACCATTTCTACTTTTGGATTATTGAGCGTGAGTTTGTCGTTGTACATGGTGACTTTTCCTGTTGCACGAACAAGACTGTCTTCTTGTAACATTCGAGCAAGGTATGGTTGTCGAAACCATGTCACTCGAATAGATCCGGTATCATCCGAAAGGGTTCCTGTCGCTTTTGCCATTTTCCCGCGGAATGTTTTACCCGTGTCGAGTTTGGTGATGTATCCGTAAATAGTCGCAGTGTCTCCTTCGGACAAGGTTTCGATTGATGTTGCTGTCGCAGTGTCGCCGTATCGTGCTGGGAAGTGACGCAGTAGATGTGAAATGGTAGTTATACCAAGACGTGCAAGAGCCTTTTTTTGAATTGGGGTTAATCGACCAAGTGCCTCAATTGAATCTGAGAGGTTGTGTGCGGTTGCCATACGACCAGTTTATCACGACAGGAAGATGCGGGCTTTTAGACATACAAGGGCTACTTCTTTATAATGGCTGCACGTACTATGTTATTTAACTCATTTGAATTTGCTTTATTTTTCCCGATTGTTTTCTTGCTCTACTGGCTAGTTTTTCAACGGAATCTCTATATACAAAATGTGTTCTTACTCGTGGTGAGCTATGTCTTTTATGCAGCATGGGATTGGAGATTTTTGTTGTTGATTGTTGCGAGCTCTTTGCTTGATTACACCGTCGGCGTTTTCTTGGAAAAAACTGAAAACACTCGACGTCGAAAAGCGCTGCTTATTACGAGTCTCTCTGTGAATCTCGGACTGCTCTTTGTGTTTAAGTACTTTGGTTTCTTTGTAGATTCATTTTCGCAGCTTGTTCATATGTTTGGTCTTACGATACAAACAGGAACGCTCTCTATTATTTTGCCGGTTGGTATTAGTTTTTACACATTGCAAACAATGAGCTACGCCATCGATGTATATAAAAAGAAGATGAGTGCTACAAAAGATCCAATTGCATTCTTTGCGTTCGTTGCCTTTTTCCCACAGCTGGTTGCTGGACCTATTGAGCGCGCAAAGAATTTGTTGCCGCAGTTTTTGGCTGCACGTACGTTTTCATATAATCAGACGGTTGATGGTTTGAAGCAAGTGTTGTGGGGTCTGTTCAAAAAAATAGCAGTTGCTGACGTTCTTGCTGTATATGTTAATCAAATTCACGCAGCGCCAGAAACAATGAGTAGCGGAATGTTGTTACTCGGGACAATTTATTTTGCTGCACAAGTGTATGCCGATTTTAGTGGATATTCAGATATTGCTATTGGAACGGCACGCATGCTCGGGTTTAATTTAATGGTTAATTTCAGATATCCATTTTTCGCTCGTGATATTGCAGAGTTCTGGCGACGATGGCACATTTCACTTACATCGTGGTTTCGGGATTATGTATACATTCCGTTAGGGGGAAGTAAGGGAAGTGTATATCGAAAGTTCTTGAATATCGTGATTATTTTTGTGCTGAGTGGATTGTGGCACGGTGCCGCGCCCACATTTTTATTGTGGGGATTTTTGTGCGCAATGGCGTATGCACCACTGATGTTTTTTGGAAAGCACAGAGAACATTTAGACACGGTTGCTGAAGGACGTGCACTCCCTACTGTTCGAGAAATGTTGCAGATGATAGGAGCCTTTTTTGGATTCGCTGTTCCACTTATTGTGTTTCGAACTGAAACGGTTGCTGATTTCTTTACATATCTCTCTAGGTTTTTTACCTCGTTTGATTTTAGTGTGACGTACGATGCATTAACTATTTCATACGTGCTTGTTGTGATGTTGGTGTTTGAGTGGGTACATCGTGACAAAGAGCATCCACTGCAATTACGTAGTACCTCAAAAATAGTCCGTGGCTTGGTTTATTTTTTCGTATTTTATTTCACCGTCGCTCATATTTCTAATGAAGCGAATCCATTTATTTATTTCCAATTTTAATCTATGTGGTTGTTTATTAAAAAAGTAATACTGTACGGAATGCTCTTTTTTGGAGCTTCTATGCTTGTCTCAACTTTTATTTATGGAATAGAGAAAGATTTTTTCGTGCAGTACGAAGATGAACGGGTTGTGGATAAGTTCTTGTATGTGAACGAGACAGTAGGGAGTTTCAATACCGCCTTTTTTGGTTCAAGTTCTATTGCAAGACATGTTATTCCAGAGTTATTTGACACTACTGTTGGGGGAGATGTTCGTTCCTTTAATATGGGGGTAGACGGATTAAAGGATTACCGGATGTTAGACCTTGTGCGTAAAACAACCTCAGAACATCCAGAACTAAAAAACGTGTTTATTGAATTAAGGATTCCAGAGCGAGATAAAAGATTGAATTTTAAGAATAATGCGGTGTTGTATGCGGCACGCTGGGATCGTTTAGATAGTATTATCGATTATATTGACAACAGCGATTTAGATGGTACAAAACGCCGAGCAGAATACGTACGATTAGTTCGTGAATTACTTTATAAATATAGCGGCATAGGTGTTTCGAAATATGCTCAATTACTTTTGGGTATTGCTCCTCCAGCGAATTCTCTCTCTTCTAGTGATTTTGAAAAATTTAGTGAAACAAAAGGGCTGGCGGTTCTCCCTGAATCATGGCCTTCACGTACTGATTTCCTCGAAGGGTTGGCAGCAGGAAGAGATCCGTTAACGTATTACAAAAAGGAATATCGTTATGCAGAGGGTGCGATTGAACGTCCTGCCGATGATGCATATGCAAAGGAAATATTTGAACTTGGACAATCTCTAAGGGAAGAGGGCCGGAATGTGTACTTTATTCTTTCACTGCACCCAGAAGACATTGAGTACTTATTTAATGTTGCTGTACTGTTGCATCAAGATAATTTCATTGTATTTAATATGGCCGATCCTGATATGTTTCCTGAATTTTATGAACTCGACTATCAGTTTGATTGGGGGCATTTAAATTATGAAGGGGCGAAGTTGTATACGAAGTATTTAGGAAAACTCTATTTGGAAGTGAATTAGTTACTTTTGTTCATTGTAGTGACCACTTTGTTTTGTTGTTTGTGATAAAACCTTCTTGTTTGAGGTTTTGTAATTGTTGCGACGTGCGGTCTTTGGTTGATCCAATTTCTTTTATAAGCGACGCGGTTGTTTGAGACGGTTTTGCAAGCAGTGATTTTAGAATAGCTCCACGAATTGCTCGATCAGAATTTTTGAATGGAGATTGTTTGGTGTAGGTTTTACTTCTTCGGGCCACGTTGCCAATGGTTGCTTTGAGGTGTGAGCCATAATCCATAAGTGCCCAGTACCATTCTTTGGGATTTTCTATGTCGAGTGTTTCAGTAACTTTTTCTAGTAGTAGTGCATCAGAGACTTCTGTTCTGTTTGTAAAAAAAAGATGCAGATATACGGTGCGCACATTTGTTTCAAGAATTGGATGGGGAAGATTATATGCAAATGCCATGATGGCTCCTGCTGTGTAAGGTCCAATTCCTGGAAGCGCAACAAGTTCTGCGTGGGTGCGTGGTAACTTACCGTTTAGTTCTTCGGTGACATATTTGGCAAGTCTATGGAGATTGAGTGCTCTGCGGTTATATCCAAGGCCTGACCAGTCAGCAAGCACCTCGCGCGCGCTCGCATTCGCGAGCGCGCGCATCGTTGGGAACGCTTTAAGAAATGCTTTGTATTTTGGCACCACTCGTGGCGCCTGCGTTTGTTGCAGCATTATTTCTGAAACAAGAATTTTGTAGGGAACCGTTGTTCGTCTCCATGGTAGATCACGTCCATGCTTGTGGTAGTACTCCCAAACGATTTTCTTGAACTGGGCGTTTGTCATGCAGATAGTATACATTTACCGATGTGTACATCCAGCAAAACAACACGGCCGTTTCTTCCCAATAATGAGTTGCTCCGTCATTCTTGTTTTTCGACGGGCTCGAGTTTCTGGTTTCTTTGCTGAGATAATCCAACAGATCCATTCATTGCGAGCTAGGGGAGTGAGATTGTTCCACGCAGTGTGCAGTGAAGAGGAAGAGAGAAGAACTTCACGCACATCAGCAGGAATTATGTGGGCTACAGTCGTTGCTAGCGATGATTTGTTCATGAACTAAGTATACAAGCTGTGGATGTTTCTGCGTTCTCCAACTTCAAGAATAGTTCGTACTAGTTCAAATTGGCGGAGGCAGGACATAGTCGCCGACAGCTCCTTGTCTCTGCACTTGCGCAGATTATATTCGCTGCGCTCATTAATCTGCGGGCCATGTGGGTTCAGTACCAAAGTGGCGGTGCACTGCAAGGGTATTTTAGCAGAGTTTTGGGAGTTGAAATTAGGAGTATGGGTCGGGTTTATTTAGTTCAAACTAATAATTATTAGAACAATTGAAAATATAAATAAACTATATTCAATTCCAGATATCCAATTTATTCTCAAATAATATTTTTCAATCCATTTATCTACTCCCCATTTTTTTATGTATGTAGCAAGTTCAGATTCTTCCCAAGATACAATCAAGCGTAATTTTCTTTCAGAATGGGAAAGATTATCCCAGTCACCATCTTCAACCAAAACTGATTTCATTCTGTTAACCCTTCTTCCTAAAAACTTATATCGTCTTTTTGTTTTTGGCCAAAGTGCTGGAATTCCCCAACCTGTTCCATATAAGTCATTTATAAAATGTAAAATGATTGCTAGTAAAAAAGTATAACCCCAGAATCCGTAAAAATAAGATAATAGTATTCCTATAAAAATAAAAAAGATTGGATAATGTAATCCTTCCCTGTGATCTTTTGTGTATTCAGATGACGCAGAAACCCTACCTCTTTTTAATAGTTCAGGGATCGCATCTAAGTCAGGACTCATTGCTAGTAATATTCCAACTGGAAAATACCACCATAAAACTTCAGTGCTAGTAATATATGAAGCTAACACAATTGCAAAAATTCCATTTGCAAAGTCAGCTAATAGTGCGAGGATTTCTTTCATGTTTTATATTGTATCAGATCATTATGCGAGTGTTTGGGTCACTCCGATACTTTGTTCTTACTGCGGAGGTATTTTTATAGTCGCAAAGCTCCTTAAAAATGCACTTGCGCAAAACATAGTCGCTCACTACGTTCGCTCGTTGTTTTGCGGGCTACTCGAGATTCAAACTTTGTACCTCAAGTCTTGTAAGAGTATTCTAACAACTTTTTAGATTCGTTTTTGAGGTCTTCGCATAGGTCTAAGATAAATCGGCTTCTAAGGAAGAACGGACTTCTTCAAGTAATTCTTTGGAGGTTACGAAATTACGGTCAGTCTTGTAATTATGCCCATAAAGATCATCTTTGAAAGTTATTCCTTCAAATACTTTTGATTCCTTGTAGCGAGGTATAAAGTGTCCATGTAGATGGCGGGTTTCATTGCCTAAGAAAGAATAATTGAACCAATCAGGATTAAAACAATTCTTCGATGCCTTATTAAGGTCTCTTAGAATCAAAAACAACTCCTTCTGCTCTTCTTCAGTCGCATCAGTCATGTCCAGAGCATTTTCTCTTTTGCACCAAATAACACAGCGACCAAGATAACCCTGATTCTCATGTACATAAATTTCCCAGTGTCGATAACTTTTCACGAGGTTTTTTGAGAAGTCTTTTTCCATATATTACTTATATTATAGCCTCAACATAGTCCGATACTAAAAACTGTTGGCGGGCCACTCGGGTTCAGTACTCATAAGTGCAAGCGTTGTAAGGCTATTTTGGCATTGTTTTAAGAAAGGGAATAAGGAGTATGGGTCGCTATTCTTAAAACAGAATCTTGAAGATTGCTATCACAGCAATGAGAGTCCAAATGATATTAAGTACCCCTGGTTGATAGGCTTGCTTATGGAATGAAACCAATACAATTCCCAAGGCTCCTGTGCCGTTAAGTATTTGATAGGTAATATCTGTAGGCTGTAATACAGAAAAACTCACTAAGGCATACGCTAATACGATTGCAACAGTTCCATACCAACCAAATAATTCAATAAACTTTTTCATCCATTAATTGTAGCATTTAAAGTGTTTGGGTCACTCCGATACTTTGTACTTACTGCGGGCTACGTGGGTTAAGTACCCACACGTTCGAGTCTTGTAAGGGCATTCTAGCACGTTTTAAGTATACGAATCTAAGTACGTGGGTCGGGTGTTTTTATAACGATTCGTCAGACCCTTTTCCTAAATTACATTTCTGACAAAGAGTCTGTAAATTTTCTATTTCATTACTACCTCCTTTAGAAAAAGGTTTAATATGATCGATGTGTAAGAATATCCCAGTGTGATTTGCCGGACTTCTGCCACACTTAACACATTTATATAGATCTCTTTTTAAAACTTGCAGTCTAGTTTTTTCGTTTAATGATCTACTACGAGCTGTGCTCTTTAAATAAGAAATTTTAGAAAAGATCGGGTCCTGATTTTTGTATTTTATAAAAGCTTCACAAGCTTTTAGCCACGAACCAAACCTTCTACAATACACGTCAACAGAGTAAGTAGACAGAGGCTTTTTCATCTCTGAATAGAAAGGTTGTCTGCCTAATTTTTTCCATACCACTTCTAAATTTAGAAATAAGTCTTCTTCAGAAATCTTACGTATGGATGAATATTTTAAACCAGCTTTTTCAAGTGCATTATTCCAAGAACCGAATCGTTTGTAGTAATTTTTATGTGTAAAATTACCTTCTTTTAAATAATCCCTTTGTTTTAAAGAGTCAGTTTTTAACAACTTTGCTACTCGCTGAAGATCCTGAAGTAGGTCATTATCGCTAAAGTATTTTGCATTTGTTCTAAGTTTATATTCCATATATTAAGCACTCAGGTCATGCCGATACTAAGTTCTTAGTGCGGAGGGTGAGGGATTCGAACCCTCGGTCCCTTTAACAGGACGCCTCGTTAGCAGTGAGGTACTTTCGACCACTCAGCCAACCCTCCATATATATAGAGTGCTATACAGCTCTCGTGTCCGATACTTTATCACAAACAAACGCCGTTTTCTATACTTCAAATTAAAAGAAAAAAGCGACCCTATATGTTTTTAGGAATTGCGCAATAAATCAAAGGTTAGTGCGCAATAGTAAAAGCAACGACGCTTTGTGCGCCTGATTCCAAAAGCGCGAGCCTTGCATTATTGATTGTAGCTCCTGTTGTCCAAACATCATCAATGATAATCACATGTTTGTTGTGTAAGGAGGCCGAAACTTCAAATACATCTTTTACATTGCTGTGACGTTCCGTTCTTCGTAGCTTGGTTTGACTAACGCTTCCTTCATGTCGATGCAAAATATTTGAACGATACAAAAAACGAGTATCCAGAAATGGAATCATTGCTTCACATAACAATGCACATTGGTTGAATCCGTATGTGTCGCGACGATGCTTTGACGCGGGGATAGGGAGGAGTAGATATTGCTTTGAGTCGTTCGCTGGTTGCTGCACAAGAAATCTTGCCAAAGAGTGTGCATACCGTTGTGTGATCTGCATATTCCTTTTGTATTTAAATGCATGAATTGACGCTCGTATGATCGGTTCCTTATATAAGAAGAGTGATTGGGTTGTTCCGTCGTGATTTTTTTGAATGGAATGTAGTCTCGAGAGCTGTTCGGGTGTGAGATTCAGAAAGTCCGACAGTTCTTTGGGAAGCGGAAAAAGAAAATCGAGAACTCGATGAAATGTACACACCAAAAGGTTGTTTATAGACACCATACACAAAGAGTTGCGTGCTATACTTTACACAACCGCATGGCAAATTTTTTTAATAACATTCTAAAATCATTCTCAAAAGCTGGGGAGTCAAGCGTCGTTGGTATTGATATTGGATCATCTTCAATTAAGGTGGTGCAACTTCGTCGAAAAAACGGCCGCGCAGTGCTCGAAACGTACGGAGAATTATCTCTTGGTCCATACGCAGATGTGGAGGTTGGTCGCGCAACCAAACTTGCACCAGAAAAAATTGTAGAAGCCATCAATGATGTGCTGACCGAAGCAAATGCCACAACTACAAGTTGTGCGCTTTCTATTCCAATGCGACAGAGTCTCGTGTCGATTATTCGGATGCCACAAATGAAAGATGCACAGCTTGCACAGATGATTCCGATTGAAGCTCGAAAATATATTCCTGTTCCAATTTCTGAAGTCGCACTTGATTGGTTTGTAATTCCAAAAATTGATCCTGAGCCAGAGGATTACATGGGGGTGCCAGAAGGGGAACATAAGTTGCCGCAGATTGAAGTGCTTGTTGTGGCGATTCACAATGACGTGCTCCAAAACTACAGCACGATTGTTGCTAACTCAAAACTTGATGCGAGCTTCTTTGAGATTGAAATGTTTTCTACGGTGCGCGCAGTGATTGAGCCAGGGGACAACACACCGGTCATGATTTGTGATATGGGGGCAGGAGTTACAAAAGTGTATATCGTTGAGCGAGGAGTCATTCGAGATTCTCACGTCATCAATAAAGGTTCACAAGATATTACACTCAACATTTCTCAGTCGCTCAATGTTTCTATTGAATTTGCCGAAAAACTCAAACGAAATTTTGGAAGAAATACACGAGAACAAGATGAACAAATCAAAGAAATTATTGATTTGGTGATTTTACCAGTGTTGTCAGAAATCAATACGGTCTTGCTCACATTCCAAAAACGATACAATAAGAATGTCTCGAAGGTGTTTTTGATTGGCGGAGGGTCATTGTTGTATGGACTTGATCAGCGAGCACAGGAACGTCTCGCAATTCCTGTTTTGTATGGAGATCCGTTTGCAAAGGTAGAAACCCCAGCGTTTCTCGAGGGAATTTTGAAGCAAACAGGTCTCGCGTTCGCAACATCAATTGGTCTTGCTCTCCGTAAGTTGCAAGAGCTTGGTTAAAACCTTGAAAACTTTGTAGCCATAAAAACGTCTAGGTTGCTATAATGAACACAGTATATGGATCCAAAATTTAAAACATCTTTCATTCCAAAAAGACCTATGTCAGGACCAACTCCAGGTTCTGCTGTAAATCGGCTTGCCGGTTTTAATTTTCTTACACTCATTGCCACTGTCGTGTTTCTTGCTGCAGGTCTTTTTGCTGCAGGTCTCTTCTTATATAAGCTCACTATCGACAAACAAATCCAAGATCAGCTTGTGACACTCGATAAAGTAAGCGAGTCGTTTGAAAAAAACTTTATCGCACAGGCAACGCGACTCAATAAACGAATCGTTGCTGCAGAGCGCCTTTTGGAGCGACACATTTCTCCATCTGCAATTTTCTCAGAGCTTGAACAAACAACACTCCAAACAGTTGCCCTTAGCAGCTTCACTTTCTCGGACAATATCGAAGGAAAAATCATAGTTCGTGGTGCTGGAGAGGGAGACAGCTTTAAATCAATCGTGCTGCAATCTGACCAGTTTGGAAAAAGTGGATACATGCGAGACGTTTTGTTTGCTGGTCTTGAACCAAACGAACGAGGGAACGTAAACTTTACATTCGAAGCAACGCTTGATCCTCAAGTTATTTTGTATCGAAGTAGCCTACAGCCAGTTACAAGAACGCAGACGACAGACGAATCTGAAGTTCCAGCGGTCGAACAGTTAGGTCCAGAAGATAGCACTGGTGTCTTTGGTAACACTGAACAACAATAATCTATATGAAACGAGCACTTCCATTCATTCTCATAGCCATGGCAATCATCCTGTTCTTTACAGTGATTGATCCTCAATATGAAAAGTTGCAAACACTCATGAAGCAGAAGGAGGATAACGACACCATGCTTACGCTTGCAGAACAACTGCAACGAAAACGAGATGCGTTACACGATGCTTACAATGGAATTAGTGGAGAAGAGCGAGACGAGCTTGCTAAACTTTTACCTGACACTGTAGACAACGTTCGTCTTATTCTTGATATCAATAACGTCGCAGAACAATACGGTGTCGTTATTCGAGATATTCAAGTAACAAGAGAGGGTGATCAGGTGCAACGTCGACAACAGAACGTTTCAAGTTCTGTTGATACATCAGGAGACGTTGGAACGATTACACTTAGCTTTTCAATTGATGCAACATACGAAGTATTCATTAACTTCATGAAAGACTTAGAAGAAGCGCTGCGTATTGTTGATATTCGATCTCTCGATATCACCACGGGTCGAGGGGATGGTGTGTTCTACAGCTTTGCAATTACTCTTGATACCTATTGGTTACGTTAAAGCTTATGTTTGGAAAATACAAAACAATTATCATAGCAGTCGTTGTCCTAGGAGTAGCCTTTGTTATTTACGCCTTCTTTTTTAAGGGGACACCACAAGATGACCTTCTTGTTTCAAGTGCTGCTCAGACACCAACCGCTCTGGTGAGTAATGAAATCATTGGTGCGCTTAATCAAATTGAATCACTCAAATTAAGTCGAGAGATTTTTGACAGTGCGATTTATCAAAGTCTTAAAGATAGAAGTCAGGACATTCCTCCAGAACCAGTTGGAAAACAAAATCCTTTTGATCCGATTAGTTCACGAGTTCCAGCTTCAAGAGATTCAGTTCCGCAAATCAGAGATACTCCAACCACTCCAACCTCAAAGAATATTATCAAAACTAGTGGTCCCGCACCCGTAATTTAAAACACCATGAGCATCCTTGAGTTTCTCGCAGAAAAAGAATTGCTCGACAAAAAAAGCGTCACCTCAATCAAAGAAGAGGTGCGTTCTTCTGGTAAGACACTCGATGTTATTCTTGCAGAGAGTGGGGTAGGTGCTTCTGAATTAATGGCTGCAAAAAGCGAGTACTACAACATGCCGTCTCGAGATCTCTCGAACGCGGATATTCCATTTGATATTTTGCGATATATTCCAGAAGAGTCTGCAATCCACTATCGATTTGTACCTATAGCTCTTTCGGGAGGTTTCCTTGAAGTGGGAATCGTAAACCCTGAAGACATCGAAGCTCGAGATGCACTTAATTTCATTGCCTCAAAAGAAGATATTCCTTTTAAGCTTTTTTTAATTTCTGAGCCAGATTTTGAACGGGTACTTAATGTATACAAAGGGCTTTCAGGAACTGTTACTAAAGCACTTTCTGAACTAGAGGAAGATGATTTAACTGATGCCGCTCAAGACGACACAATTGAAAAAGAATTACAGCATGGTCTTGATGAAACAAAAATCATTGAAGATGCTCCAGTAAAAAAGATTGTTGCAACCATTCTTCGATACGCTGTAGAAGGGAATGCCAGTGACGTACATATCGAAACGATGAGAGACAAAGTTCGTGTTCGTTTCCGAGTGGATGGAGAATTGATGACAAGTATTATCCTTCCTTCAAAAGTGCATGACTCCGTTGTTGCGCGTATCAAGATTTTGTCTCGAATGAAACTTGATGAGAAGCGTATGCCACAGGACGGTCGTTTTTCTGCACGTATTCAAAATCGAAAAGTTGATTTTCGTGTATCTACGTTTCCTTCATACTATGGAGAAAAAGTCGTGATGCGTATTCTTGATCAAGAAAAGGGTGTTAAAAAACTTGAGGAACTTGGATTCTTGCCGTACCAACTTGAAATGATTAAGAAGAACATTACTAAACCGTACGGAATGGTGCTCATCTCTGGACCAACTGGTTCTGGAAAAACAACGACACTGTATTCAATTCTAGATGCTCTCGATAAAGAGATTCACAACGTACTTTCGTTGGAAGATCCGGTTGAGTATTCAATTGAAGGAGTAAGTCAATCACAAGTACGGCCAGAAATTGGGTACACATTTGCAACAGGACTCCGTACAACGCTTCGTCAGGACCCGGATATTATTTTGGTGGGAGAGATTCGAGATGCAGAAACTGCAAGACTGGCAATTCAGGCCTCACTTACTGGTCACCTTGTATTTTCTACTATTCACACCAACAGTGCTGCTGGTATTATTCCTCGTCTTATCGACATGGGTATTGATCCATATTTAATTCCTCCTGTGTTGCAGCTTGGAATTGCGCAGCGGTTGGTTAGAAAGGCGTGTCCCGGCTCTGGAGAAGTAGTGCCTGTTGAAGGTGCTGTAAAAACAATGCTCGATAAACAATTCACTGATCTTCCTGCTGAATTCCATGATCGAATTCCGGAAATGAAAGAAGTTTTGAAACTAAAACCAACACCAGAATGTCCGAGTGGTACCCGTGGACGAGAAGCTGTGTTTGAAATGTTTGAGATGAACAGAGAAATTGAAGATATTGTACTTAAGAATCCAGTTGAAACTGCAGTGTTCGATGCTGCGCGTAGACAGGGGATGATTACACTTCGTGAACATGCAATTATTAAAGCAGTTAACAAAGAAGTTCCGTTCGAAGAAATTAACAAGCTTTGATATACTAAGTAGTACGTATGACAGATGTACCAGCGACAAAAGGACACGTGCTACTTGTTGATGACGATGCTTTTTTGCTCGACATGTATGCACTTAAATTTAAGAACGCTGGGTACGAAGTAAGTGCAATTAATGACCCACAAGAAGCAGTTGATAAACTTAAAGGTGATTTGAAACCAGACATTATACTCTTTGATATTGTGATGCCAGGTATTGGAGGTTGGGGTTTTGCAGAACAAGTTCGAACAAACAATTTGTCAGAGCATGCTACGCTCATTGTACTTTCAAATCAGGGGCAACAGTCAGATTTTGAGACATCAAAGAAGTATAATGTTGATGGGTATATAGTTAAGGCATTAAGTACACCATCAGAGGTATTACAAGAAGTAGAGAAAATTCATAATAAGTAACACATATGGAATACAAACAATTACTTAACGAACTTATCGAGTCAGTCATTAAACAAAATGGTTCAGACTTGCACCTTTCTGATGGGCGACATCCGACCGTTCGTGTTTCTGGTGAACTTATTCCATTAATGCAACGCCCGGTACTTACCAAAGCCGACACTGAAGGTTTGTTTAAGGCGCTTATCTCCGACGCTCAGCACGACGTCTTTCAAGAAAAACAAGAACTCGACTTTGCATACGAACACAACGATGGAAACCGTTTTCGAGGAAATGCCTTTATTCAACAGGGACGAGTAGGTGTTGTGCTCCGATTGATTCCTCGAACAATCAAAACACTTCAAGAGTTAGCACTTCCTCCAATTCTCGAAACATTTGCTCGCAAGCAGCAAGGATTCTTTCTTATTGTAGGACCTGTAGGGCAAGGTAAAACTACAACCCTAGCTGCGATGATCGAAATGATTAACCAAGAGCGCGCAAATCACATCATCACCATCGAAAACCCAACTGAGTACGTGTACGAACAAAAGAAATCGATTATTGATCAGCGAGAAGTTGGTATTGACACAGAAAGTTTCCACTCAGCACTACTTGGAACATTTCGACAAGACGTCGACGTGATTCTTGTAGGAGAGATGCGAGGGCACGACACCATTGCCGCTGCTGTTACTGCTGCAGAAACAGGACACTTGGTATTCTCAACACTACACACCAACAACGCATCACAAACCGTCGATCGTATTATTGACTCATTCCCAGCAGAACAGCAGGATCAAATTCGCGTACAGCTTGCAGGTTCACTCATTGGAATCTTTTCACAACGATTGATTCCTCGTATTTCTGGAGGTCTTGTTCCTGCGTACGAATTGCTTATCAATACAAACGCTGTGCAGAACCTTATTCGCGAAAAACGAACGCATGAAATTGATACGGTGATTGAAACTGGAATGGAGCACGGTATGATTGATATGAACCGATCGCTCGCTGAACTTGTGCGACGAGGAGAAATTACTGTAGAGAATGCATACCTTCACTCGTTCCGACCAAACGTGCTCGAAAAACTTATTTAATCCACTATGTTATTTACCTACAGCGCAATTGATAAAGACGGAAGCCAAAAAGATGGAACCATCGAGGCTATTAACGTTGATATCGCAATCGCATCATTACAGCGTCGTGGGTACATTATCTCGGGTATTGCTGAATCAGAATCATCGGGAAATGTTTGGCAAAAAAACCTAACGTTTCTTGAACGTGTTAGTAACAAAGACATCGTAATTCTTTCGAGACAGCTCTCAACGTTGTTTGAGGCTCAGGTGTCTGCACTCCGAGTGTTTCAGCTTCTTGCAACAGAAACAGAAAATCCAAAACTTGCTCGAAAACTTTCTGAAATGGTTAGCGATCTGCAGGGAGGTAGTTCAATTTCAAATGCGATGGAGCGACACAAAGATGTGTTTAGCTCTTTTTATATCGCGATGGTTCGCGCAGGAGAAGAATCAGGGCGACTCGATGAGGTATTGTTGTTCCTTGCTGACTATCTCGACCGATCATACGAAGTAACATCAAAAGCAAAGAACGCATTGATTTATCCTGCGTTCGTTATTAGTACATTCATCGTCGTGATGATTTTGATGCTTACCTTGGTTATTCCAAAGATTAGTCAGATTCTTATTGATTCAGGTCAAGAAGTTCCTGTATACACAAAGATCGTAATTGGAATTTCAAATTTCTTTATTGATTACGGACTCTTCTTGTTGATCGCAATTATTATTGGTGGATTCTTCGCATTTAAATTTCAAAGAACTGAAACAGGTAAGGAATCATTCGACCGCTTTAAGCTTTCAATTCCATATGTAGGAAAATTATATCGAATGCTTTATTTGTCTCGACTTTCAGATAACATGAATACGATGCTTGCATCAGGTATTCCTATGGTAAAGGCACTTGAACTTACTGAGTCTGTAGTAGACAATCAAGTGTTCCTTAATGCAATTCGCGCTTCAACCGAAGACGTAAAAGCCGGTTCGTCAGTTTCTGAGGCATTTTCTCGTCACGAAGATTTTCCAAATATTTTGATTCAGATGATTCGAGTAGGAGAAGAAACTGGTAACCTGGGTGAAATTCTTGCAACACTCGCTAAGTTCTATCAACGTGAAGTTTCTACGTCAGTAGATACGCTTGTGGATCTTATCGAACCGGTGATGATTGTGATGCTCGGTCTTGGCGTAGGAACACTGCTTGCGGCTGTTCTTATTCCAATCTATAACGTTAGCTCGAGTTTCTAAAGAAAAACTATCATTACGTGTTGTGTTGATAGCTAGAGTGCACGCAGCCATTCCAGAATTCCCCGTGGCCCAAAAGCCTCTCCGCTCTCGAGTCCCTCATCGATTGCTACGCTGAGCGCTGGAGCGATGATCGTCCCGGCTTCGTCTCGGACGAATTGTTGCGTATCAAGCAGGGCTTCCTGAATGCGGGTAAGTACATTCTCGAGCACTTGACCAGGGTCACCATCTGCAACCAATGCCTGTTCAGGGTCTCTGAAACGTGGGTTGCTATTAACTCCGTCCTCAATCAGAGTATTGATGATCCGATTTGTTACAAGGGTTCTTTTATTTTGCATAGTCTAAAAACAGGGTTCGCATCAACTCTACACTTCTCAGTTTTGCTAGTCAATGCTAGTATGACCGATATGTCAGAAGGGAAATATAAGGTAACTATTGGTCTTGAAGTGCATGCGGAACTCAAGACAGCGACAAAGATGTTTTCTCCTGCAAAGAATGATGCAGATGAGGATCGTCCAAATGTGAACGTTCATCCAGTTGATTTAGCTCATCCAGGGACACTTCCTGTAATTAATAAACAGGCTGTTGAACACGTTATCCGAGTTGGACTTGCCGTTGATGGAACAATCGCAAACTTTACTGAGTTTGATCGCAAAAACTATTTTTATCCAGATATTCCAAAAGGGTATCAGATTAGTCAGTTTGCATATCCAATTGTTACTGGAGGAAAACTCAATGGTATTGAACTAACACGCATTCACTTAGAAGAAGATACTGGGACATCAAAGCATGATCGTGGAAATTACAGTCTTGTAGATTTTAATCGTGCAGGGGTGCCGCTTATGGAGCTTGTGACAGAGCCAGTGATTCACAGTGCACAAGAAGCTGTTTCGTTTGCAAAGATGCTTCAACTCTTGCTGCGGTGTTTAGGTGCTGGAGATGCAAATATGGAAAAAGGAGAGATGCGTGTAGAAGCAAACATTTCTGTTTCTGATACCGATACACTTGGAACAAAGGTTGAAATTAAAAACCTCAACTCATTTAAAGTTGTAGAAAAAGCAATCGAGTATGAAGTTGCTCGAATGACCAAGTTGTTGGAAGAAGGTAAGGGTGATGAAATCGTACAAGAAACTCGAGGGTGGGATGAAAATACTGCTCGGACATTTAGTCAGCGCAAAAAAGAAAGTTCAGATGATTATCGATACTTCCCAGAGCCTGATCTTCCAAAGCTTATGCTTCACGACCTGTTTAACTTAGATGAACTCAAGGTAGCGCTGCCAGAATTACCGTGGGAGAAAAAAATAGAGTTTAAAGAAAAATATGGCTTGAAAGAATTGGACGCAGATAATTTTACAACTTCAAATATTTTGTGGCCTAATTATTTAGATGATGTGGTCAATTATCTTTTTGAAGAAAATAGAGATCCAAAACAAGAGGTGAAAAATAGAAGGGAATATTCTGACGTAGAAAAAAAGATTATTCAATTAGCTGCTAACTATATTAGTTCAGATTTGATTGGAATTGTTAAACAATCTGAAGATTCTGTTGATATTTTACGTACACTTTTTGTAAAAATTACTCCTGCGAAATTTGCAAAAATTATAAATATGGTGAACGAAGGATTTATTGGTTCTCGTGGAGCAAAAGACATTCTCGCAATTATGGCAACAGACGGTGGAGACCCAGAGACAATCGCTACAGAGAAAGGTTTGAAACAAGAAAGTAATGCAGATGCTATTAATGCGATTATTGATCAGATTATTGCAGAGCACACAACTGTTGTTGAAGAATACAAGGCAGGAAAAGAAGCTTCTATTCAATTTTTGATTGGACAAGGTATGAAACTTTCAAAAGGTTCAGCGAATCCTCAGATGCTCAAAGAACTTTTTATTGCAAAGCTTGGGTAAGTAGCCACATTCGGCACCGTATACTGAGTTTGCTATACTAATAGCGTTACTATAATCACTGTTTGTATGGCACATATCAACGTTGCAATTAATGGATTTGGACGAATTGGACGAGCATTTTTTAGGCTTGCAAAGACACGTGACGACATTACTGTTGTTGCGATTAACGATCTTGGAAGCGTAGAGAATCTTGCTTATTTGTTGCAGTACGATACTGCATATGGAAAAGCTCCTTTTACTGTTTCTGTTTCAGGTGGACATTTACTTGTAGATGGACAAGAAATCGCTGTTTTTTCTGAAAAAGATCCAGCTAATTTACCGTGGGGTAAACTCGGAATTGATGTTGTAGTTGAATCAACAGGATTCTTTACTAAGTTCGCAGATGCTGAAGTACATGTTACAAAAGCTGGTGCACGAAAAGTGGTTATTTCTGCTCCTGCCAAAGATGATCCACGAGACGATACACAAGGAACTATCCTTATGGGTATTAATGATGAACGACTTGATACATGTGTTGTAAGCTCAAACGCTTCATGTACCACAAACGCTTCAAGCCCACTGATGTCTATTTTGGATGAAGCAATTGGTATTGAGAAAGCGCTTCTTAATACGGTTCATGCATACACCGCAACACAAATGCTCGTTGATGGTCCAAGCAAAAAAGATTTACGTGGAGGACGAGCAGCCGCTCAAAATATTATTCCTTCATCAACCGGGGCAGCAATTGCAGTTACAAAAGCACTTCCACAGCTCGAAAATAAATTTGATGGAATTTCACTTCGAGTTCCTGTAATTGTTGGTTCTATTGCTGATATTACATTTATTGCTAAGCGAGAAACATCACAAGAGGAAGTGAACGAAATTTTGCGAAACGCCTCACATGACCCACGATGGAAGGGAATCTTTACAGTGACAGAAGAAGACATTGTATCGAGTGATATTGCTGGAAATACACATGCAGCAATCGCTGATCTTGCGTTCACACGTGTTGTTGGAGGAAATCTCGTTAAGGTACTTTCTTGGTACGACAATGAAATGGGGTACACTAATGCACTTGTTGAGCACGTAATTAAAACAGGTTCACAAAAGTAAGTATGGATTTTGAAACACAAGGAGATACACGAATCATTCATGTGGCAACCGACCATGCAGGATTTGAGTATAAAGAAACTGTTAGAGAATGGCTTACAAGTCTTGGGTACGAAGTTGTTGATCACGGAGCATATGAGTTTGATGATGAAGATGATTATCCAGATTTTATTGCATCAGCCGCTCAAGCTTTATCTGAAGATACTTCGGGGAATGATCGTGCAATTATTTTTGGAGGTTCAGGACAAGGTGAAGCGATTGTTGCAAATCGTTTTGCTAATGTTCGCGCAGTTGTTTTTAACGGACAGTACGCACCAATGGATGGGCGAGAGGTACCGGAGGTTGTTGTCACCGCAAGGCAACATAATGACGCAAATGCTTTGTCGTTAGGTGCTCGATTCCTTACACTTACAGAAGTTCGTGAGGCAGTTGAGCAATTCTTAGAAACAGATTTTTCTGGGGAAGAACGACACATTCGACGATTAATGAAAATTGACGGATCATACAACAATCATGGTTGAGATTATTCCAGCGGTAATGCCAGATACGTTTAAAGAACTCAAGTCACAAGTGAGTCGTGTTCGTGGAGGAACGAGTTGGGTTCAAATTGATGTAATGGATGGAATGTTTACGGATTCAATTTCGTGGCCTTATGCTCCAGGAAGCCGACAGTTCGAAGCGATCGTTGCCGATGAAGCAGGAATGCCATTTTGGGAAGAGGTGAATTATGAAATCGATTTGATGATTAATAATCCTTTTGTAGAAGCTGAGAAATGGATTGATGGAAGCGCTGGTAGATTAATTGTGCATCACTTAAGTCTCGTTCGTGGAGACGGTGTCGCTCTTGTAAAAGCGTTAAAAGAACGCGGTATAGAAGTAGTACTAGCTATTCGACCAAGTGAAGATGTTTCTGTTGTAGAACCATACATAGAGTATCTCGATGGTATTCAATGTATGGGTATTGAGCGGGTTGGTTTCCAAGGAGAACCTTTTGAGGAAAGTGTTTTTACAATGATTAAAACATTGCGCGAAAAGTACCCAAATATGCCCATTAGTGTCGATGGTGGAGTAGATGATGAAACCGCGCCGTTGCTTGTTCAGGCAGGCGCTACAAGGCTCGTATCGGGCTCATTCATATTCACCAGTGAAGATGCCAAAGCGTCAATTGCGGAACTCCAAAAAATCAGTAACGTGTAGACATGAACTATGGAAAGCAAACATGCGTTATGGTGCTTGGAATGCATCGTAGTGGTACATCAGTGCTTGCTGGAACACTCAAAATTCTCGGTGTTTCTTTAGGTGACAGACTTATCGAGCCAGGAGCAGATAATCCTCGAGGATATTTTGAGCAGAACGACATTTTGCAGGCAAATATTGCATTCTTAGAATCTTTTGGCCTTGATCGAGACGGAATCCTTGGCGAACTTCCTGTTGGGTGGCTTTTTGATGAACGAACTATTCGTTTCAAAGAGGTGCTCAAAGAAATTATTCAAACACAATTTAAAGACGAGTACATTTTTGGTTTTAAAGATCCTCGGATATCAATTTTGTTACCCGCATATATTGAAGTTTTGGAATCGCTACAAATTGAGATTAGATGTGTAGTTTCAGAGCGTGAAGTTGCTGAGGTTGCAACCTCTCTCCAAAAAAGAAACAACATACCTCTATATGTATCAATTCGAGCGTTTCAATACTACTATCGAATTATTGATGAACACACAAAAAACATACCAACCGTTCGTGTTTCATACCAGGATCTTTTTGATAATCGACAGGAAACTATCAATGCGATAATCAAGGGTGTACATCATTCACTACGTCCGTATGTCGATGTTCATGATGCGCTTGATGTGTTTATTGACACTTCTTTAAAACACAATACAACTACCAATGCCGAATTGGTGTCATCGTTGAGTGTTGCTGTTCATCAGTTACAATCAGAGGTTGAACAATTGCGCGTCGTACGAGAGAAGGATTTGATTTGGTGGCAAGAACAGATTGAATGGTTTAAGACATCAATTAACCAACACATTTTTATATCAGAAGAATCTGTTAGAGAAAAAGAAGAAATAAAGCGAAAGCTGATGTTTACAGAGGCTGCTATGCGAGAACTTGAACGTGTGCATGCAGTTTTTAAGAACGAGACGCACAACGCTCATCTACTAACTGAAAAACACCGAGAACATCTCGAACAATTACTAACTGAACGCGACACACATATACACGAATTGCACGGTACAATCACAAACATTGAACGTAGTGTGATGTGGAAGGCGGTAAAGGGTTGGGACATGGTACTTTCTCTATTGTTGCCAAAGGATACTATTGTTCGGCAATGGTATGAGTCCTTCATTAGGTTTAATCAGAAATGTTTGAATGAAGTGTTACCAAAGTATGTGTTTCGGATGTTTAAAAGAGAAACAGGAATTGTTGCACAAGACGCACAAGTGTTCTGGCAAAAATTTAAAGATGATCAACCTGTGACAGATGTGTTGTTTGTGAACCATGAAGAATCTCGAACAGGAGCCCCGCGTATTGTCTTTGATGTTGCCAACGAAACTAAGGCTACAAGGAATGTTTCAATGGTGTCGGTTGCGACAGGATCAATGAGACAAGAGTTTGCAAATGCATTTGGTCATATTATTTATCCTCAAGAACTGTATCCTCTAGAAACAGCGTTTGATCAAGCGACAAAAATTCTACAGGAGGTGCAGCCAAAAATGGTGTACGTAAATTCAATCGGAACATATCAATTTGCTCGAGCAGCTAAAGCTCTTGGAATACCTGTCGTGTTTCATGTGCACGAACTTTCTATTGCGTTCCAAATTGTCTTTAGTAAAAAAGAGCGAGCATCCTTTAAGGATTTTGCAGATGTGTTCATTGCAGTTTCTCAACCTGTATACGATTTATTGGTAGATACATTGCAGTGTCCAAAAGAAAAAGTGCAGCTCATTCATGCATTCGTAGATCGGAAGCGTATTCATGAGCAATCGGAAATGATTGAACAAAGTATTGTTGAACATGAATTGCAAAAGAACCCCGGCGAAGTACTCATTCTTTGTGTTGGAATGTTTGTGTATCGAAAAGGCGCGGATGTGTTTATGGATATTGCAAAGCGTCTTTCGGACAAAGGATTGCAATGTAGGTTTGTATGGATAGGGAGTCGGCCATTCAAGGAGCCGTTCATGTCAGATTTTAATACATACGCTCCATACTTTTCTCTAATTCAAGAAAAAGTAAATCCATTCCCGTACTTAAAAGCTGCAGATATTTTTGTACTACCTTCTCGTGAGGATCCATTCCCATTGGTTGTACTTGAGGCAATGGCTTTGGGTAAACCAACGGTTTTGTTCTCTGATGCTGGAGGAATTCAAGAAGCTGTAAAAGATTCAGGGATTGCCGTCCCTGATTTTAATACTGATATCTTTACTGACGCAATTGAACGATTGGTGGTTAACCCCGCAGATCGTGAAATGATGGGATCTAAAGCTGCTCACTATCAAGAAAAATATGACAGCACACATATGCTTCCTAAAATTACAAAAATAATAGATTCGCTGTTGGAAAATTAATTACGGTATACTACGCTTGTTTTATGGAAGATTTTTCGGGAGATACACAAAAACCAATATTTATTACAGGTTCAGTTAGATCTGGAACCAGTATTGTTACACGAGCCTTAACACACGGAGTAGGTATTCCTGGATATGTTGAAGGGTGCTTCATTGATTTTTTAGGAGGGTTTATACGGGTTACAGATTTTAATTACAACCGAAGACCGGGGCAATCAAAAAATAAAAAAATAATGCTTGGGCACATTCCTAAAGATGAATTTAAAAAAGAGGTCGCTCGATGGTTTAGAACGCAGTACGAAAAATATTCTATTTATAATGGTCAGTGGGTAGATAAGACTGCCGACAAAGATGTTGCATATGGATTGCCATATGCTCATCTTGCGTGGCCTAACGCAAAATTTATTTTGATGAAGCGACGACCGATAGAGAATGTTGCTTCTCGTATGCGTAAATTTCCACATGCTCCATTCAAGGCACATTGTTTAAATTGGGCTCAGATTAATGCGATTCTGATTGAAACAAAAAAACGACTACCTAAAGATGTGTATATGGAAATTGATCAATATGATATTGCGACAAACCCAACTGAAGTTGCTCGAAAGCTTGGTCTTTTTTTGAATCTTGATGCAGCACAAATACAGAAAATAGAAAAAACATTTAAAGAAGATAGACCAGAGTTTACTGGGGGAGACGAAACAAATATAAAATCTTTGGAAGAAATGGGTTGGACAGCAGACCAGCAAAAAAAATTCAAAGAAATTTGTGGACCACTTGTTGATCGGTTTGGATGGACTCTTGGAAAACAGTACTTTAAGTAAAGGGGTTAGTGTTCTTTGATACCAAGAATGCTGATCATGAATGCAGAAGAAATTGTTTGTACACCGAGCACTGCAAGTGTCATTCCTAATACTGCGTTTTTTATTTCATTAAGAGATCCAAACCCTGAAGCTATCCATCTATTTAGGATGATAACGTAAAGCGTGATGCCAAGGATGATACTAATAATTCCAATAATGCTTGCTCGTTCAATTGAAAACCAATGAAATGCTTTTTTGAGAAAGACATTTTCTTCTCCAAGATGTGAAACTGCATATGCTTTTGCAAAGCCCGCAAAAGTTATGAGTTGATATCCCACAATCGTGAGTAATGCAGAAACAAAGATTGGGTGTACAACGAATTGAATTCCTAAGAATGTAAGCTTATTGAAATACAAAGCTAACATTGAAAGTGTTCCTACAACAAAACAAAAAATACCGGGAAGTAAAAATAAATACAGCGGTGAGTAGAGCAACATGAATCTCATATGTCTCCATCCATCAGAAAACGAACGTAATTTTGATGTACCAGTTCTTTCTCTATAGCTAATAGGGAGTTGCGTAATATGTAATTTTTTCTGTACTACTTTAATGACCATTTCACTTGCGAACTCCATTCCTGCTGTTTTGAGATTCAGTTGAGGTATTACATCTCGTCGAATTGCTCTCATTCCGCAATGGACGTCTTGAACATTTGTTTTAAAAAACAGCCGTACCAAAAAAGAAAGAATTGGATTTCCTATAAAACGATGATGTAGAGGCATTGCCTTTGATTCTATGTTCCCAGTGAATCTATTTCCTATAACAAAATCAGAACCGTTGCGAAGCGCTTCAATAAAACTATCTAACTCTTTAAAATTATACGTAGTATCAATATCTGCCATGACGATATAGGTTCCCGTTGCTTCTGAAAAACCTCGAAGATATGCATTTCCATACCCACGCTCAAGCTCTGCTGCAATCTTCAGCTCAGGAAAAGAGGTTCGCTCTTGCTCTAGTATGTGAAGACTTGTATCTGTTGATCCATTATTAACAACGATAATTTCTGCATCTAATGCTTTTTCGTGGATAAGCTCTTTGATTTCTGAGAGACATGCGCGAATAGACAGCTCCTCATTGAGACAGGGGAGGACGATGCTGATTTCTGGTTTTTTACTTAGTTGCATGTGATAAAATCTTATATGTTACGTTTCGTATAGCAAATATATGCTTTTCATCATTCTTCTTATTATATCGATTCCGCTTCTTCTTATTCTACTCTTTAAATCGAAATATGTCGGCACTGCTGTTGTTGTCTCTGGAATAGTGTTCTTTCATGCAATGGTTGGACTTATGTTGCAATCAGTTCATTTGTTTACACAGTCGTGGTTAGTGTTTGTCCATGTTGCGACCGCAATTGTGATTGGATCTGTTTTATATAAGAGACGTGAGCAAATTAGGAAAGTACAAATCACGAAGCTTCCCGTGATTCTTACTATGCTCATTATTGGAATTGTTGGGTACCAGTTATACGCTGTTCATTTTAGTTACACCGGAATTGCTAATACAACGCTTGGCGAAGTTCATGTTTCTGAAAATGCATATCCATATCCAATTTTTTCTGATGAATGGGTCGCTGTAGCAATTGCACAAACTTCCATAGATCAAAATGCATTGCCGTTTACACATCCTTTTACTGGTAAAGGGTATCAGAATTTTCTTTTTGTTTTCCATGCGCTTGTTGCCGAACTCGGACTTTTGTTTGGTGGGGTAATCGCAATGAGTTATGTGTGGTTTGGAATTATTATTAACACAGCAATCGTGTTGCTACTCTTTGTATTGTGGCGATCAATGGGGGTAATGCTTGGAGTGGCTACGTTTGGAGCCTTACTGGTCCCATATGTCGTGAATGGCTCAAACCTCCCATTACTTTGGTATTTGTTGCCTTGGAATGTAGGCTTTCTACTTTTTGTCGCTTCATTGATTCTGTTTCTATATAAAGAAATACGATGGGCAATGGTAAGTAACTTTTTTGCTGTCGCGTTGTACCCTCCTCTTATTGTGTTTTCAATTCCTGTTTGGATTACTGTTGCGCTTCAATCTCACACAAAGATAAAAAAAGTATTGATGGCGGCAGTTGTTGGATTCGTGGTCGGGGCACCCTTGTTATTTACGTTTGCGATTTCATTACTTACACATTTGTCATTTTCTGAATCACTTTCTCGTTTCTTTTCAATTCTAGTGCGTCCATTAAATAGTTTTTTTGGAGCGGTTCCGACATTTCTTTTTTGGGAAGTCTTACCTGTATTGATCGTCCCGTTTGTTGTATATGGTATATGGATTGGACGTCATGAAATTCGTTTTATACTCACTCCGTTCCTGTTAGGTTCTTTGATATGGTCGCTTAATCCTTTGACGGATACAACGTTCTTTATTGATTATCATCGTGTTGTGGCGATTACCGCGCTATTGGCATGTGTGATTGGAATTGTTGGGGTACAAGCTGCGTGGAGTAATTGGGAACGTTCGATTACTTTTTTCTCAAAACAAAACACGCAAGTTGTTGTGTCTGCAATTTTTTTAATTATTTTTATTACACTCGTGCCTGGATACACCGCGCGAGAAGGGTGGCGAAAGTACACTACTTCTTATTACGATCGTTTTGGAGGTTTCCAAATAGAAGAACCTGCGGCACCTGTAAATAGATATTTACACCCAGATGATATTCGTATTTTTTCAACAATTTCCAATGAACGATTTTTGTCTCCTGGATGGAAGGGTTTAATTTTGGGTTCAATTACAAGTAACAATCCTGTATTTACAAAACCTTCAACCATTACAATGAAAAATATTCGATACGGAAATTTTTTATTATCAACATGTGATGAAAAGTATCAACAAGTTATTGATGCAGGTGTTACGTATGTATATACAGAAAAAATCAACTGTGCAAAGTTCGAAGTTGTTGATCAAAGTAGCGAAGGGCTGTATTTAATGCGTGTTGCATCTTTGTAAGCTTGGTATACTAAATGTGATGGGAAATGTTACTGATGCAAAAATTTGTATGCTCGAAGAACGCGCAAACGTTATTCGGCAGTCAATTGTTTCTATGTTGGTTGAGGCGGGTTCAGGACACACCGCAGGACCTCTCGGAATGACTGACATTTTTACATACCTTTTCTTTTTTGCGCTCAATCATAAACCTGAGGACCCTACTTGGAATGGTCGCGATCGATTAGTGCTCTCTAATGGTCATATTTGCCCAGTGTTGTACGCAACAATGGCTCACGCGGGATATTTCCCATTAGAAGAATTGCAAACACTACGAAAGTTTGGTTCACGATTGCAAGGGCATCCTCATCGAGAATTTTTACCAGCTCTTGAAACAAGTTCGGGTCCTCTTGGTTCTGGTTTGTCGCAAGCGCTCGGAATGGTACTTGCAGACAGAATTGATAATGGTACACGTTCAAACAAATTTTTTTATTGCATGCTTGGTGACGGGGAATTAAACGAAGGTCAAAACTGGGAAGCTATTATGTTGGCAGGAAAGGAAAAGCCACACAACCTTATTGCGATTATTGATCGAAATAATATTCAGATTGATGGATTCACAGAACGAGTTATGCCGTTAAATGATTTGCGTGCAAAGTTCGCGTCGTTCAATTGGCACGTGCAAGAGATTGACGGACATAACTTTGAAGCGATTGACGATGCAGTTAATCAAGCGAAAGTAGTTTTTGATATGCCAAGTGTCATTATCGCTCATACAATTCCAGGTAAAGGTGTTGATTTTATGGAACGAGATTTTCGTTGGCATGGTGTTCCACCAGGGAGTGGTCCAGAAGATGAAGTAAAAAAGAGTGAACAGGCAGCAAAGGCACTGGAAGAGTTGCGTACACTCGGCGGGAAAATAACATGTGGTGATAAGTAATATGCTTTCAAAAAAACAAAAACTTAATACACATGTTCTAACAGATACTCCTGACCTTGTTCCTATTCGTAATGGTTTCGGGGAAGGTTTATTGCTTGCTGCAGAAGCAAATAAAAACATTGTTGGGTTGTGCGCAGACCTTGTAGAGTCGACTCGTATGGAAGCGTTTGCAAAAAAGTTTCCTGAGCGTTTTATTGAAATTGGTGTTGCTGAACAAAACTTAGCTTCAGTCGCTTCGGGAATGGCTGCCATGGGAAAGATCCCTTTTATTTCAAGCTACGCGATGTTTAGTCCTGGTAGAAACTGGGAACAAATCCGTACAACCATTTGCTATAACGATGTTCCTGTAAAAATTGCAGGTTCACATGCTGGAGTTTCGGTGGGGCCTGACGGTGGAACGCACCAAGCAATCGAAGACATTGCATTGATGCGAGTTATTCCAAACATGGTGGTTATTTCTCCTTGTGATGCTCACGAAGCGCGAAAGGCAACACTTGCTGCCGCAAAAACAAAGGAACCTACATACATACGATTGGCTCGCGAAAAAACTCCTGTTATTACTACAGAAGATTCACCGTTCACTATTGGTAAGGCAACTATGCTTTTTGAAACAAAGCGCGGAGCACCTGATGTTGGAATTATTGCTACAGGAGCGCTTGTTCATACTGCACTTGTTGCTGCACAGCAGTTGGAGCAAGAAGGAATCTCAGTCTCGGTTCTTAATATGAGTACTATTAAACCACTCGATACGTCTGCTGTTTTTGATCTCGCACAAAGCGCGGCAGCTCTTGTGACTGTTGAGGAACATCAGATTGCAGGAGGGTTGGGCAGCACTATTGCTGAAGTTCTGGCAGAACATAATCCGACACCAATTTCTTTTGTTGGTATACGTGACCAGTTTGGTCAATCAGGTACACCTGCTGAATTGCTTACTCATTACGGAATGGATGTAAAAACAATCATAAAAGCTGTTCATAAAGTACTTAGTCAAAAAAATAAATAACATGGACACTGTATCAACGAAAAAAACATTACGTCGGCATACCCTTACACTCTTTGCTGTGCTTGGGCTGGTTTGTGCAGGGTTCATTGTTGTAGGTAATGTATTTTTGATAGTGATGCACGACGCACGTGATCGAATGGTAGATACCACAGTTCGATCACTTCCAAAAACACTTGGGGAAATTGCCGTCTACAATACTGATACTCCCGAAGTTTTGTCTACACTTGTTCGTGAGCTTGCAGCAGATACTACAGGTGTCGTAGATACAAACGTTTTTTTATATCAAGATGGTACACCACAACGCGTTGCGTCGCTTCATGATGATGATTTGATACAGTATGCACAATACGAGGCAACTCTAGGGGCACATGCACTCCCTAAACAAGTTACCGTTGCTGTGCGTGATTCTGGATACATAGAAAGTTCATACGTGTTCACTGATGGAAAAGGTGTAGTACTTGGGTATGTTGAAGTTCTATTTAAACAAGATTTGTTTGCCTTACCTGTAGAGAGAAACATTATTAGAGCAACGATTCTACTGCTCTCCGTGCTTTGCATAACGTTTATTTTACTTGTTTGGTTTATTGGTGCAGGTGAACATAAGCGATTACTTACACAAACAACACAAAAGGCAAAATTGCACGATGAACTTCTTGGAAAGGTTGTGCACGAGGTACAAACACCGCTCACAGTGATTGCTGGATACACCACAATGCTCTCAGGTTTGGACGTGGATGCAAATGCAAAACAATACGTACTTAGAATTAGTAGTGCTGTACAGCAATTACAGCGTTTTATTCGAAACGCAGAATATGCGTCACGATTTGAACAGCAACAACTTTCTTTTGCATACGAACGAGTAAATCCTGTCGCTGTTGTGCATGCTGTAGTCGAAGATGTTCAAAAGAAATACGCGTACATGAAGCCACAAATTTCTTTTACTACACAATCAACAGACAATATACATGTTGATCATAAATACTTAGCATTTGTTGTAGAAGAGGTTCTACTAAATGCAATGCAACATGGAGGGGGTGAGTCTAATGTACGTGTGAGGACTGAGGGCAGTGATGTATTGATTATTATTTCTGATGCAGGGCAGGGGATGGATGAAGAGGCAGTAAAAAATGTAGTAAAGAAATGGCACCGAAGTACGGGGGACTATAAAAGATTACGAGGCAGTGGTTTAGGGATGTGGCTTGTGCAAAAGCTTGTATTAAAAATGAAGGGAGGTGTTGATGTTGTTAGTGCACCAGAAAAAGGGACAACGGTCACACTTAGATTTCCACGTTCTTTGTAGAAAGGCGTTAAAGTTACTCTGTTGAGAAAGTACAAATAGTAGCGGCAGTTGCGTCTATTTCTGTTGCACCTCCATAACATTCTACTTCGTCGGCGCTACCTTCGAGAACCCAACTCATACGGTACGATTTGCAGGCTTCTGGACCAGTGTCTTCTGTACATCCATATGCGAGTCCTGTAAATGTTTTTGCTGTTGTTACTACAGGATCAGTTAGGGCAGGAAGTGCTGGAATAAATTCTGCCAGCTGCGCATTTGTTGTTGAGTTTTCGGTATGAGGTTCAAATACGTCACAACTGTTGCTTGGTTGATCTCCAAGACATACCCACACCGCATCTCCTCCACAGTTTGCTCCAACAGAACATCCTCCCGTTGGGTATACACCGTGAGTGTTTTGGTAGATTCCCATTGCAATAATATATTGTCGAGCTGTTTCGTTTCTGTTTACGTTCCGAGCATTGTCACGTGCAGAATTAAGAACCGCAATTACAATTGATGCGATTATTGAAATAATAGCAACCACCATAAGTAGTTCAACAAGTGTAAAACCTTTATTGTTTTTTGTTTGCATATACATATTTAAAATGTTCCTTCATTAATTTGTGTAACAAACTCGTCGAACGGAATTGTTCTACCGTACTTATCAACTACTTCTAGGGGTGTGTCATTGACCAGCGAGCTTCTGATGATAAAAACACTAATACTCAAGAAAATTACGATTGTAAGAATAGAAAGCCCTAGAGCTTGTTTTTCTGTTTTGACAACACCACGATCAATCAAGAAATTAATCATTGTTGGAGTTGTTTTTTCACCAAGAATTTTACGAGACCTGATATGAAACTCAGATCCGTCGTATTCCTCTTCAAATTCAATTCCTAAGTCCGACATATGTTGTTTTTATTATACGCGTTCTACAAACTCTTGCTACTCCAGACGCTGTGGTTTGTAGTCTTGCGGCGCTTCTTTTTGGAACATTTCAAGTTTGTCTCGATGCAATAAACCTTTTTGCGCTCCAATATACTGAACAACAGACATGGAGTTAATTGGTCCCCAAGCTAATGCTTCTGGAAGTTTTTTGCCAAGAGCGAGGGCACTCGTAACGGTGCTCGCAAAAGAATCTCCAGCTCCTGTTCGGTCAACTGGTTCTGCTGGATCTGGATACATAGGCATAAACCACGCTTCTGTTCCGTCGTATGCGTATGCACCATTTGGGCCATCGGTGATGATTGGAATCTTTGGGCCAATCTTTCGAATCTCTTTGAGTAGTGTGAGAATGTCTGATTCTGTTGTTTTTAGAATTGATTGAGCTTCTTCTTTGTTGCAGAAGAAAAGATATGAAAGTTCATACAAGTCTCCAAGTTGCTCGGTTCCAAGTTTGATCTGGAACGTTCCAGGTTGAAACGCAAGCTTGGTCTCCGGATGTTCTTTAAGGTATCTCGCGAGTTCTCCATGATAGGCGAGTGAGTTCTCTGCGAGTGAAGATAGATAGATAAAACGAGGAGCAGGTTCAATATTTGGGAAGCTGTACGCAAATTCAGTGTGCTTTACGAGAATCGTACGTTCTGCACCAAGACGGAGCACATAGTGATAGTTAGATTGTGTGCTTTTGTGCGTTGTAACGTAGGAGGTGTTGATGCCGTTTGAGGCAAGTGTGGCTAATTGTTCTTTTCCAAAATCATCATCTCCTAAGTTTGTTACGAGACCTGTCTTTAGACCAAGTTTATGTGCTGACACTGCTGCGTTAGGGCTGTTTCCAACAGCTGCAACAACCGTAACGTCTTCATACGGAAGCTTTTCTCCAAACTTCATACAAAGCTCTTTTTCTTTTTGAGGATTGTCTGTTTCTATCCACGCATCTTTAAGTTTAATAAAAGCGTCAGTTACGATATCTCCAACTGCCACAAAATCTAATTGCTCTTTTTTATTGAAAAACATGCGTTTATTGTAACAGGTTCTTGTTAATCTCGGCTGGAGTTGTGTTGAAAAGAAAAAGTGACGTTCCCGTCACTCAACGTCAACGCTGAATTGTTTTTTGACCCATTGATATGCACCAATGAGTCCGATACAGATGATGAGGAAGATCCACACGTACCAGGGAAAATCATCATCCTCTTCGCTGCCTCCGAATTCATACGTTGAACGATACCCATCGTCCTTTTTCATAGTTCACTGTGGATGCTAACATTGAGTGTCTCATGATACAATTGTGCAACATGAAGTCGTTACGAGATTACATCAATGATGCAGAAGGGCGACGTGTTGCGATTGGTCACTTTAATATTTCAAATCTCGAAGGATTGCACGGGATTTTTCAAGCCGCTCGAGCACTAGATCTGCCAGTAATCATCGGAACGTCAGAAGGTGAGCGTTCTTTTGTTGGTGTTCAGGAGGCGGTTGCGTTGGTGCGGGCGCTCCGTGAAAAATACCAGTATCCAATTTTTCTTAATGCAGATCACACATACTCATTCGAAGGTGTGAAGGAAGCAATTGACGCGGGGTATGATGCAGTAATTTTTGATGGAGTTAAATTGTCACACGAAGAAAATATCGCAGTTACAAAAAAGTGTGTTGAATACGCACGAAGCTGTGGACGTGATGTTCTTGTAGAGGCCGAGCTTGGAAACATTGGTCAATCATCAAAAATGCTTGATGTCGTTCCAGAAGGGATTGCTACGGATGAACATTTTATGACAAGTGTCGAAGATGCCGCTTCGTTTGTTCGGCAAACTGGCGTTGATTTACTTGCTCCTGCTGTAGGAAATATGCACGGAATGCTCAAAGGTGGTCGGAATCCAAAAATTGATATTGTTCGTATCGCTGCAATTCGAAAGGCTGCGGGAGTACCTCTTGTGCTTCATGGTGGTTCTGGAATTAGTGATGAGGATTTTGCAGATGCTGTGCAGACAGGTATTTCAACAGTGCACATCAACACAGAAATTCGTGTTGCGTATAAAGATGCTCTCGTCAAAACACTTGCTGCAAATCCAAATGAAATTGCTCCATATAAAATTCTTGCTCCAGCAGTAGAAGCGGTTGCTGAGGTTGTTACAAAAAGACTAAAACTCTTCAATGGCATCAAGTAAATTGCAAGATAGATTACGAGAAGTTGTTCATGGGGAAGTACTCATTGATGAACAAACACTTGAACAGTACAGTCGCGATGCGAGTTTGTTTAAGGTGCGTCCAAAGGTTGTTGTAAAACCAAAAGACGCAAAAGATGTTGAGCAAATTATCCGTTTTGTGGCAGCAAACCAAAAAGATTTTCCCGGACTTGCAATCACTGGTCGTGCGGCAGGAACCTGTATGTCTGGCGGCGCAGTTGGAGAAGGTATTATTTTGGATTTTACTGCACACTTTAATCGTGAAAACGTAGATATCGCTAACCTCAAAGCGCTTGTTGAACCTGGGGTTTTTTATAGAGATTTTGAACGAGTCACGTTACCTGAACATGTGTCGATGCCAGTGTATCCTGCATCAAAGGGTCTTGCTGCTTTTGGTGGAATGATTATGAACAACTGCGGAAGTGAAAATTCACTTCGGTATGGGCAAATGCGAAATTTTGTAAATCGTCTCAAAATGGTTCTTGCAAATGGTCATGAATACAGTTTCCGAAAACTCAATATGGATGAGTTGCAGCAAAAGATGCAGCAGTCAGATTTTGAAGGAGAAGTGTATCGAAAAACATTTGAATTGATTGATGCAAATTACGATGTGATTAAGGCTGCAAAACCAAATGTGAGTAAGAATTCATCTGGGTATGCGTTATGGGATGTGTACGACAAAGAAGCGGGGACATTCGATCTCACGCAGTTGTTCACTGGTTCTCAGGGAACACTTGGATTACTCACAGAAGCAGAGATTCGTCTCGTGGAAACAAAAGAGCATCAGCGTTTGGTTACGTTGTTTTTTAATGACTGGGACACGATGCCGGAGACCGTCAATGAACTGCTACCAATTGGGGTGCAGAGTATGGAAACGTTTGATGACACTACCTTAAAGCTTGGAATCAAGTTTATGCCAGAAATCGCAAAGAAAGCTGGTATGAATTTCTTTGCATTCGCAATGCAGTTTTGGCCGGAAGCTATTATTGGACTTAAAATTGGAGGGCTTCCAAAACTTATTGTTCTCGTTGAGATTGCTGAAGACTCAAAGAAAGAAGCGGACAGGAAGGTTGCGCAAGTTGTTGAGGCACTGAAAGATAATGCACTGCACTATCGAGTGATTACCGACATGAAAGAAGCAGAAAAGTTTTGGATTATGCGTCGTGAGAGTTTTAACTTGCTGCGACAGAAAGTTAAAAACAAACAAACCGTTCCTTTCATTGAAGATTTTTGTGTACGCCCAGAAGTACTTCCTGAGTTTTTACCAAAACTTATGAAGATTCTCAAAGATAATGGAATCAAGGCAAATATTGCAGGGCATGCTGCCGAAGGTAATTTACACATCATTCCATTGATGGATCTTCATAAAGATACCGAACGCGACAAAATCGTTCGAGTAGCAAATATTGTGTACGACCTGATTATTGAATACAAAGGGACGATTACTGCAGAACACAATGATGGAATTATGCGAACACCGTATGTTCACAAGATGTTTGGAGATACTATCTATAAACTATTTGAAAAAACGAAAGCTATTTTTGATCCGCATAATATCTTTAATCCTGGTAAAAAGGTTGGAGGGACGATTGAGTATTTAGAGAATCATATTGTAGGGAAGTAGTTGTTAGGGTGAACTATAAAAAGAAAAAATCCGCGGATGCGGATTACTCACAATTGACGATTCTGGAGTTTGGTCCGTTGAACTGAGGAACGGGGTCCAGGTCTTCGTCAACAATCTGAAGAGGACCGTCCTCGGTAACGTTGCCAAGAGAGACTCTCAGCTCGTTGCCGTCAGGGTCTTGAACGACAAACTCCATCCACCCAAAAGGGCCAGAATGGGTCTCTCGAAGAATGTCCCAGCGAATTCCGAAGTTGTCGAGAAGTTGGTGTTCGCCTGGAACGGCACAACACCAATCCTCCTCGGATATGCCAGTGGTAGTGGTAGGATCTTTCATCTCCACCATATAACCCAAAAGGTGGATAAAACGCAAGGAATATTGCCTTGTAAATTAAATCGTGTATACTAGCCACCACTATGACTACGCTTAATATTGTAAAGCGAGACGCATCAGAAAACATAGCAGCGCTTCGAGCGAGCGGTTTTGTGCCTGCTGTCTTTTATGGACCAAAAGAGGCTTCAACCTCTATCAAGATGAAAACTCTTGATTTTATTAAAGTGTACCGAGAAGCTGGAGAGTCTACTATTATTACCTTGCAAGGAGACGGAGAAGACAAGGATGTGCTTGTACAGGACTTAGCGGTAGATCCAATTCGAGGAGAAGTGCAGCATGTTGATTTTTATGTTGTAGAAAAAGGAAAGAAGGTGGAAGTTACTGTACCACTCTCATTTGTTGGTGAAGCTCCTGCAGAAGAAGATCTTAACGGAACACTTGTAAAGGTTCTTTACGAAATTCAGGTTGAGGCATTGCCAAAGGATCTTCCTCACGAAATTGAGGTTTCAATTACATCACTTGTAGACTTTGATTCACAGATTCATGCAAAAGATATCGTAATGCCATCTGGTGTAACACTTATCACTGACGAAGACGAAGTAATTGCTCTTGTTCAAGCTCAACGAGAAGAAGAAGCTGAGACAGAGGCCGAGGCTCCTGATTTAAGTACCATTGAGGTTGTAGGAAAGAAGAAGGAAGACGAAGACGGAGAAGAAGCGTAGTACAAACAAAAAAAAGGCGGCCCGCGAAGCGGGCCGCCTTTTTTTGTTTTCATGCGTGCAGTAATTGGGTATACTAGTCTCTACTTATGGCAGCGCTCAAAAAAATGCTCGCGTACATCCTTTTTATCATTATTGTGTTGTTCTTTTTCTTTTGGGCAGCAACACGTTTATTTGCACAAAGCATTGAAGATCAAGTCTGTAGCAGTCCTCGAGACGAAACCGAGCGTCAACTTTGTATTGAATTTAAAAAGCTCAAAGAAGAAGAAGCTGCCTTGCAAGCTCACCTTCTGACACAAAAATCAGAATCAGCAACTATTTCTTCTGAACTCAAAACACTTACTAATCAAATTAAAAAAGCTCAGGTTTCAATTGAGCAACGCAACATCGCAATCAAAAGCCTCGGCAGCGATATTCAGCTAAAAAATCAAACTGTACAGCAGTTAAACGCAAAGATTATTCGTAGCCAGGACGCACTCGGACAACTCATCAAACGAACCAACGAACTCGACGAAGTTTCATTAACTGAAATTATTCTTGCAAACGAAAATCTGTCCGACTTTTTTGTAAATTTGGATACCTACAATCAATTACAGAATTCCCTTGAAGAACTGATGCAAGAAATTCGAGAAATACGAGGACTCACAGAAGAAGAAAAAATCGCACTCGAAAAGAAACAAAACGCTGAACGAGATGTAAAAGCAGAAATTGAAGCACAGAAACGTCAGGTACAAGTAAAAGAGACCGAAAAAGACACACTGCTAAAATATTCAAAACAAGCTGAAGCAACACTGTCTCAATACATTACAGAAAAACAGCAACGAGCTGCGCAAATTCGAGCTGCACTCTTTACACTTCGAGACGTAGAAGGGATTACGTTTGGAGACGCTGTACGGTATGCAACGATTGCAGGAAGAGCAACAGGTGTTCGTCCTGCATTGATTCTCGCTATTTTGAAACAAGAATCTGATCTTGGAAAAAACGTTGGTACCTGTAACCGAGCAGGAGATCCAGACACCAAGAAATACAACGTCATCATGCCTGGTCCGGTTCACTATGCAAACTACGTGGCAAACGGACGTTCGTGTGTTGGGGCCGCTTCACCTTGTTCTTGGCGCGATGATCAAACAACCTTCAAAGAAATTGCTGGAAAGTTAGGTCGCAACTTTGAAACAACACCACTTTCATGTCCGATTGCTTCGGTTGGAGGATGGGGAGGAGCCATGGGACCTTCTCAGTTTATTCCGACTACATGGAAATCATACGAGGCAAGACTTTCGAGTGCTCTTGGTGTAAAAACGCCGGATCCATGGAATCCAGAGCACGCATTTACCGCTACTGCGCTGTATCTTGCTGACCTTGGTGCTGCTGGAGGAGGGTATACTGCAGAACACACTGCAGCAGCCAAATATTACGCAGGAAACAACTATGCGGGTGGCCCTGGGCAAAGTTACGGAACATCAGTACTTAGTCATGCTGCCGGTTTTCAGGAGCAGGTCGACTTCTTGAAAGATGTTGATTAGGGCTAGGCAGAGCCATCTTGTTATTTTATAAAGCCCATGTTATAGTCTTCGCACTATGAAAAAGGATATTCACCCAACATTTTACGAAGCCGCTACCGCAACTTGTGCTTGTGGAGCAACATTTTCTGTTGGTTCAACTCGAGAAAAGCTTGAAGTTGAAATCTGTAGCAAGTGTCATCCGTTCTACACAGGACTTGAAAAGGTTATCGATACAGCCGGACGAGTAGAGAAGTTCAGAGCTCGACGAGCAGCAGCAAAGAAGTAAATACAACTATAGGCTTCGGCCGTTTTCTTCGTATACGAATGTTGGTTTGTGTGTTGTGATATACAAACGAGGCGCGTGTGCTCGGCAAACGAACGAAGCCTTTTGTATAATAAAAATATGAGTATTGATCTCACAAAATATAAAGAAAGCCCAAAGACGCAATTTCACGCTTCAGAATACGAACGCCTTGAAGAACAAAAGGCGGAACTTTCTATTATGGAAGAAGATCCTGCAATGAAAGAAATGGCAGACGAAGAACGAGGGCAACTCGAAGAACAGCAAGCCATTCTACTTGCGCAGATGGACGACATTCTTGAACAAGAGAAAAAAGAAGATGAATTTCCAAACGAAATTATCTTGGAAGTACGTGCTGGAGCTGGAGGGGATGAAGCATCTATTTTTGCATTGCAACTTGCGGAAATGTATCAGCGATATGCCGAAATACAAGGTTGGGGAGTAAAGCGTTTGCATGAATCAACTTCATCAATTGGTGGATACAAAGAAGCTGTGTTTGAAATTCGAGGGCAAGGGGTGTATGAAATGCTTCGGTTTGAAACAGGAGTGCACCGTGTGCAACGAATTCCTGCAACAGAAAAACAAGGACGAATTCACACTTCAACTGCATCAGTCGCTGTGCTTCCAATGAGAAAAAAGACAAAGATTGAAATTAAACCAGATGAAATTCATATGGAGTTTTCACGAGCGGGAGGTGCAGGAGGGCAGAACGTAAACAAGGTTGAAACTGCCGTGCGTATTGTTCACAAGCCAACAGGACTCGAAGTGCGTTCAACTGCGGAGCGAAGTCAGCTTGCAAACCGTGAGCGTGCGATGGAAATTCTCGTTGCAAAAATTGATGCCCTTCGAGAAGAAGAAGCAGCGATGAAATATTCTGCAGAACGAAAATCTCAAGTGGGAACAGGGGATCGATCAGAAAAAATTCGAACCTATAACTTTCCTCAAAACCGCGTGACCGATCATCGTATCAAAGAAAACTGGCACAACATCGACGCAATTATGCTTGGGGACATTCAGGACATTCTCGACAAAGTTGCTGAGTACGCTCGCGGGGAACACGAAGAATAATAAAGTAAAAGCGCCCGACCCTTGTTGAAGGGGTCGGGACGCTGGGGTTTTGGATGATCTGGTCAGTAGCAGTACGACCAGAAACCATCGACGATCTTGAAATCGACCATCGTGGATTCTCGGTTGAGACCTGCTCCATCACGGAACAGTCTTGCCCGTCCTTTGAAAACACCTGCAGAAAACTCGATGTTTTTTCGTTGGACGAAGGCAAGAGACCAATCCTGCGTCAGAGCGCATTTTATGAGGATTGGTTCGTACTCCGTCAAATCCACTTCTTCTTTTCGGATGATTCCTGTCACATTGGCGAGCAGGTCTTGGGCAGCTGCTTTGCTGCCAGGTCGGTTGGGAGATATTTTACTGGGCATAATTTGAACGTGTGAGCGGGGGATAGTTGTGTTGTTTGGTTCTTCTTAAATCCCGCTCTCTTGTTGTTAATTATAACACATTTTCTTTAAAAGTCAATTAGTGTATTACTGACGCAATTGCACCTTGCCACAAAACGCTGTTTCTGGTAAACTCCTGCCTACATGACGACAAATGAAATAACGGTTAATAAAGAGGCAGTTGAGGCGATGTTTAAGGTCGGTGCTCACTTCGGGTACACCAAATCACGCCGACACCCTTCAACCACAGACTATATTTTTGGTGCAAAAAATCGCATCGAAATTTTTGATTTAGAAAAGACATCAGTACTATTAGAACAAGCTAAACAGTTTGTAGAAGAAATCGCTGCACAAGGAAAGCAGATTCTTTTTGTATCAGGAAAGCGAGAGGCAATGAGTGTACTCAAGGACGCAGCCGCAAAGATTGACCAGCCATACGTTGCAGGACGATGGATCGGAGGAACACTTACAAACTTCGAACAAATCCAAAAGCGAACATCACGACTTGAAAAGCTTTTGACAGAAAAAGAAAAGGGACTTCTTGCAAAGTACACAAAAAAAGAACGACTACTCATCGATCGAGAAATTGATAAACTAAAAGAACGGTTTGGTGGAATCACTAACATGAAGACACGACCGGGAGCTGTATTTATTATCGACGTGAAGCACGAAGATAACGCAACAGCAGAAGCTCTTGTAGAAAAGCTTCCAATCATCTCACTTTCAAGTTCAGATTGCGATATCAGCAATGTTACTCGTCCAATCTTGGCAAACGACAACGCTGTACACAGCATTTCATTCATTCTTTCAGAAATTGTCGCAGCATACCAGGCTGGTGCAAAGCGGAAACAAGCAGCAGTAAAGCCAGCCGCACCAGCAGCAAAGTAGACTTACTCAATCTAACCAATAACGTACCATGGCAGTAACCACTGAGCAGATCAAGGAACTTCGAGAATTAACTGGAGTTTCTGTAATGCAGTGCAAACAAGCGCTCGAAGAAGCGGATGGAGATATGGACAAAGCTCGTATCATTCTTCAGAAACTTTCATCAAAAGCGGCTTCAAAGAAAGCTGATCGAGATCTTGGTGCTGGTACAGTTGCCTCATACATTCACGGCGGTGGTGCTGTTGGTGCGATGGTTGAGCTTATGTGTGAGACTGATTTCGTTTCAAAGAACGAAACATTTCAAACGCTTGCTCGAGACATTGCAATGCATGTTGCAGCTTCTGTTCCACAGTACGTTCGAGAGAGCGAAATTGATGAAACTGCAAAGCAAAAGGCTATTGAGGTATTCAAAAAAGAGGTTGCAGATAAGCCTGCTGAAATGCAAGAAAAAATCCTCGAAGGAAAGCTTGCTAACTACTTCAAAGAAAAAGTTCTTCTCAATCAAGACTTCATCAAGGATCCATCAAAGACTGTTGCTATCCTCGTTCAAGAGGCTACGCAGAAGCTTGGTGAACGAGTTGAAATCGGTCGCATTGCTCGATTTTCAGTGGTAGAATAATCGCTACCATGTACTTGATTCCGCTGTTTATTATTTCAGCCGCAGCGCTCATAATTCTCGTAGGCTTTCGAAGCCTTGAGTTAGCGCTTGGAAGAGATATTATTCCAGTACGAGTACGTGATGGTATTGATGGAAAGGTTGTACGTGTCATTGCAATCGTACGCCGCAGCGCGCGCAAAGCGCGCGCTGCAATCAAACATGAACTTCGAAAAATCCCCATCTTTATTTTGCACGGACTTGTGGTAATGTGGGCGTGGGCGCTTAATCAAACGCTCAAGGCCGTGACCATGGTACAAGGCCGTGGAGATGGAAAAACCCGTGGTACAGTAGCTGCTCATCTCGAAGCTGTAAAAGCCTACGAGAAGCAGCTCAGAGTATAAACGCCACTTTAGCTCAGTTGGTAGAGCAACTGTTTTGTAAACAGTAGGTCGTCAGTTCGAATCTGACAAGTGGCTCCAAAATGTGTATGAACGTCGCGCGTAGTTGCTCTTTGGCGGTACAATAGGTAAGGTAATGAGCACTATGCATGATGGGATAAATGAGGAATATATTAAAACACCTGGCTTTAGTGCGGGGCACGCTTTTCATTTAGAAGGTAAGGACCGAAAGCTCTTTCGATTGCTCGAAATTCTCCCAGGAGCGCTTTCGTGGGGAACTATTCTCATTATTATTATTCTTTCTTTTTACAAGCCAGTTTGGGCTGCTTTTTTTGTTATTGCATTTGACTTGTATTGGTTACTAAAGACTGTTCACCTCTCACTGCATCATCGTCACAATTGGAAACGTTTACTTCACAATATTGATGTTGATTGGGAAGAACAACTCGACGGCCTTTCGTACGATCATTTGTATCACATGATCATTTTGCCTTTTTATAAAGAAGGCCGAGATGTTGTCGAGGAAAGTATTCAGTCTCTACTCAAAACAAAATACGATCCAAAGAAAATTATTGTAGTACTTGCAGGTGAAGCGCGAGCAGGTGAAGAGCCATGGCAATTGGCACAAACCATGAAACAGTTGTACCAAGATCAGTTTGGTTATTTTATTTCTACACGGCATCCAGCAGACACACCTGGTGAAATGGCGGGAAAGGGTTCTAACATTTCATATGCGGCAGAACAGGCGCGATTAGAGGTACTTGATCCAAATAACCTCGCGTACGAAAATGTGCTCGTATCTGCTTTTGATGTAGACACTGTTGCTCGAGAACAATACTTACTGTGTCTTACGTGGCATTTCCTTACAACAGAGGACCGATATCATGCGTCATATCAGCCTGTGCCGTTGTACAACAATAATATTTGGGAAGCTCCGCCGATTTCTCGAGTCGCTGCAATGTCGTCAACGTTTTGGCAGATGATTCAACAGGAGCGTCCAGAAAAACTAACAACGTTCTCGTCTCACTCTGTTCCGTTTGTGGTGCTCAATAAAATCGGATACTGGCAGAAAAACATGGTGTCAGAAGACTCACGAATTTTTTGGAATTTGTACTTTGCTCACAATGGTAATTATCGTGTGGTCCCAATTTCATATCCTGTTTCAATGGATGCAAATCTTGCGCCAACCTTTTGGCAAACAATGGTGAATATTTATAAGCAGCACCGACGGTGGAGTTGGGGAGTAGAAAATATTCCATACATGCTCTTTAACTTTATTAAGCACAAAGAGATTCCGCTTCGTAAAAAAATAAAACATTCATTCATTCAAATTGAAGGATTTTGGTCGCTTGCAACTAATCCGTTGGTGATTCTCTTTTTGGGATGGTTTCCAATCCTACTTGGAGGCTCAGAATTTCGAGATACTGTACTTTCATACAATCTTCCAATCGTAACGAGAAACCTTATGATTCTTGCCATGGGAGGACTGGTGCTATCTGCTGTAATTGCGTTTACACTTATTCCAAAGATGCCGGCGCACTATACACGTAAGCCATTGCGGTGGATTGTGATGGGGTTGCAGTGGCTCTTTATTCCATTCACTATTATTATTTTCGGAGCGATTCCAGGACTTGATGCACAGACACGACTTATGTTTGGTAAGTACATGGGCTTCTGGGTTACTCCTAAACACCGAGGATCATAAATATGAAACCACTTTCAAATAAACGAAGAAATTTCTCAATGTTTGGTCTCTTGTTTGTTTTCTTTATCGCTACTCCTTTTTTGTTGGCATACTCAACTGGGTATCGATTTAGTTTTGAACAGCTTTCTTTTTTCAAGACAGGAGGGATTTTCATTCATTCTGATCTTGCGGGAACGCGAGTGTTCATCGATGGTGAATTCGTAGAGAGTAATGGAGCAATTTTGCGTAATACACTCATCCAAAACTTGGACTCAGAACGTGTGTATCGTGTTCGTGTAGAAAAGGACGAGTATCTTCCTTGGTACAAAGATCTATATGTGTATCCAAACCTCGTTACTGAAGGAAAAATTATGATGCTTCCAATCGAAATTCCATTTGAACAGATTACCGAAACACTTACTCCACAGAGCACTTCAACAAAACCAACAAAAACACCGTTGCCAAATCCGGAGCATGTTGCTGCTGCAGATTTATTTGCTACAACGACAGACTCACAAGGTATCCTTTCAGGAATTGCTCCTTCGTTTAGTGAATTACTTCCTACAACTACAGCTGCTGTAGTGCTTCCTGATTACTTACTTGATCTTGGAGTTGTAGATATTCAGGACAAAGAGCAGTTGCAAGAGCAGTGGAGAATGGTTGCGTGGCTTGAAGGTGGCGATGTTCATGTAATGTGGTCGGGAAGTAATGACAGTACACCGTTCTTCTTCTGTGATATTCGAGGATGTCGTGATCGAGTAATTGTTTCGTTAGATACTGATATTGAACATTTCACATTTTATCCTGGTCGAAATGATGTGTTTGTAGTCGAGACACAAAACCATATTTTTGCAGTAGAGGCAGATGATCGGTCAAAACCAAACATTCAAACTATTTATGAGGGTACTGCTCCTACGTTCAGATTCTCTGGTAGCACCATATATGTTCAAGATGGGAAAGCTTTATACAAAGCTGAGATTTGATAGAATGTGGCAATTATGAGTGATACGGAAAAAATACAGCCAGGCCACCTCCATCCAATAACACAAACCATCGAAGATGTGGTTCGTGTGTTTACTGAACTCGGTTTTTCTATTGCTACTGGTACCGAAATGGAAGACGAGTACCATAACTTTGATGCGCTTAACATTCCCAAAGATCACCCTGCGCGTGATGCACAAGATACCTTCTGGTTAAAGAATGGAAAGCTAATGCGTACGCACACTTCTCCTGTGCAGATTCATTACATGAAGTCACATAAGCCACCGTTTCAAATTGTTGCACCAGGAAAAGTGTTTCGACATGAAGCAACCGATCGTACACATGAGGTACAGTTTCATCAGATTGAAGGACTTGCTGTTGGTAAGGATGTTTCGATGGCAAATTTGAAATACTATCTTGATACATTCCTAAAAAGAATTTTCGGTCAAGATTTAGAAACCCAGTTTCGACCAGGGTTCTTTCCGTTCGTGGAGCCTGGTGTAGAAATTGATGTGAAATGTTTTCGGTGCAAAGGAGATGGTTGTCCAACCTGTTCTCATTCTGGGTGGATTGAAATTCTTGGAGCTGGAATGGTGCATCCTTCAGTTCTCGAAAACGTTGGCATTAATCCAAATGAGTTTAGTGGTTTTGCATTTGGTTTAGGTATTGAACGTATTGCAATGCTTCGATATGGGGTGGACGATGTTCGTCTTTTTTATACGGGAGACCTTCGCTTAACTAATCAGTTCTAACGTTTATGCTCGTATCATACAAATGGTTACAAACATACTTTAAAGAAGCGCTACCTGAGCCGCGAGAACTTGGTGCAATTTTGAATACACGCGCATTTGAAGTTGAAGGAATTGAAACGGTTGGGGACGATAGTGCAATTGATATCGACGTACAACCAAACCGCGCTCATGATTGTTTGTGTCATGCCGGAATCGCAAAAGAAATTGGCGTACTTACCGGTTTGAAGTTTGAACCAGTTGCTGTTGAGGGTGGTCGAACTGATCAGCCTGCTGCAATACATGTGTCTCTCGACGATGGTGTTGCCTGTACTCGATATATCAGTAAACAAATTAATAGAGTAACAGTTTCAGAAACACCTCAATACATTAAGGAACGTTTAACAACACTCAAGCAACGTTCAATAAATAGTCTTGTTGATATTGCAAATTATGTGATGTTTGAAGTTGGCCAACCGTTACATGTGTTTGACGCAGATAAAATTACTGGAGACACAATAACGGTTCGCCCTGCTCTCACTGACGAAACAATGACTACGCTCGATGGAATGGAAGTTTCTTTTAGTGGTGGAGAAATGGTCATTGCAGATGAGGCAGGTATTCTTGCAATTGCGGGTATCAAAGGAGGAACTCGAGCTGAAGTTACATCAGAAACAAAAAATATTATTCTCGAGGCAGCAAACTTTAATGCTTCAGTAATTCGACGAACAAGCACACAACTTGGTATTACGACTGACGCATCAAAACGTTTTGAGCGAGATATTACTCCGTCACTTGCTGGTACTGCTATGAGGAGATTAACAGACGTATTGCTTGAACATGTTGCAACACCAGACACACAAGTGTACGAATCTGTTGATGTATATCCACGACCAGTAGGTGTATACAAAACAGGAGTTTCTCTAGAAGAAATTAATACATACTTGGGTACATCACTCACAGACGCTGATGTTTCGGGAGTGCTTACGCGACTTGGTTTTTCATATGAACAAATAGAACCACATGCTGCTGTGGTAGAAAAAGCGGTATCTCTTGTTGGTACTGCTCCGTATAAGTATGGTGCAAGCGTTTTGTACGATGCACCAAACGCTTTTGATTGTTCTTCATTCGTTTCGTATCTTTACAAAGAAGCAGGAGTTTCCGTTCCTCGTGTGACTGTTGATCAATACATGTGGGGAACTCAAATTTCAAAAGAGGAACTACAACCTGGTGATATTGTTTTTTGTGATATAGGCTCATCTCCGCTCGGTGAAGACAAAAAGTTTTACCACAAGGAAACTGTTGATTTTATGAAGGGCACACCTATGGACGTTCAGGTTGATCACAATGGGGTGTACATTGGAAACGGAGAAGTCGTGCATGCAAGTTCAAAAGCCGGTAATACTGTTGCTCGTGAATCTCTAGAGACGAGTCAGGTTTTTTCTCACATCGTGGGGTATCGTCGAATGGCAACGGTTGGAGAAACTCGTTATGTAATCACGGTTCCAGACGAGCGTCTAGATATTCGCATTCCAGCTGATGTGATTGAAGAAGTTGGTCGTGTGTTTGGTTACGAACACATTGCTCCACAACCCCTTACATCTCCTGGTGTATATGCAATGAACCAAGAGTATTCATATTTAAATCAAGTGCGCACACAACTACAACAGCTTGGTTTCTCAGAAATTATGACTTCAACGTTTACTGAGACTGGGGATATTGAAGCAGAAAAAGCGATGGCTTCAGACAAAGCATTTCTCCGGACCAATCTTCGTGATGCTGTCGAACGAGCACTTGTGTTTAATGAAAAACAAATTGACCTACTCGGTCTTGATCGTGTTCGTCTTTTTGAGATTGGACATGTGTTCACCAAAAATGGAGAAGCGATTCATCTTGCTCTAGGTGTTTCTGGTAAAAAATCAGAAGCGCTTATAAAAGAGGTGCTTGAAAAGCTTGGGTTTGAAACATCTATCGCTAATGGTGTTGTCGAAGTAGTTTTGAGTCCTGAGACTGCTACTAGTGTTGAAGACGTTTCAGTTGAGACCAAACAAGATGCTGTTTATAAACCTTTCTCACAATATCCGTTTATTGTTCGAGATATTGCTCTTTGGGTTCCTGGTACAAATCGTGAAGATGAACTACTTGAAAGTATTTCAAAAAATGCAGGACCGCTTCTTGTAGGGAATCGGTTGTTTGATGTGTTCGAAAAAGATGGGCGAACGTCATACGCTTTCAGATTAGTATTCCAATCATTTGAACGAACACTAACTGATGTTGAAATAAACGAAATCATGGAACAAATCACAAAGGTGTTTGTTGATGATTGTGGATTTGAAGTTCGGTAAATATTTTCTTTACACAACTTTTACTGTTGTTGGGCTACGATTCTTTTGAATTGCACCTTATACTATACACACATGCATAAATTAGATGTTCCATATTGTTCTCAACAAGAACATGTCACTGAACCTCATTGGCAACCGCGAAGTTGTGGTGTTGCTTGTGTCAAAATGGTCCTCGACACACTTAAGCCAGAACACAGTAAAACAGTAGACGAATTAATTGATGAAGCCGTCATTATGAATGGGTACACCAAACATGGTTGGTCTCATGACGCATTGGTTAACTTGCTACACAATCACGGAACTCATGCGTATCGAGAAGAGTTTCGCAGTATGCAACTCAATCCTCATACTCGACAAATGCAGCCAAGTACATACGAGGCTCATTTAACAAGAAACGGGATTAGCAAAATCGCTAACGTTCTCTTTAAAGGGAAGCCAGTGATTGTTTCTGTTGATGGTGGATTCGATACTAATGTCGGCACACATCTTATTGTGCTTACTGGGTTTGCCGAAGACGATGTTGGTTTAGAGGGATTTTTCTACAACGATCCTGACAGCCGTAATGGTGTGAAGAAGGATGTATTTGTGGAATTATCTAAGTTTCGCCAGTACTGGCGTAAATACGCCATTTTTGTGGTCTAGAGCACTCCTTCGGGGGTGTTTTTCGTATGTACTACGCAATAAAATCACCTTGTAAATAAGGGGTATTTTGATAGAATAGATGGACATTTATGGCAGACAAAAAACCAGCTAAAAAGACCGAGGAAGGAGCTATTCGTTCAAAGAAAGATACGTATGGTGCGGACGAGATTACTGTTCTTGAAGGTCTTGAGCCGGTACGAAAGCGACCGGGTATGTACATCGGTACAACTGGTCCTGATGGTTTGCATCATCTTATTACAGAAATCTTCGATAACTCTCGCGACGAAGCGATGGCTGGGTATGCCGACTATATTGAAATCGCATTACTTCCAGATAACATGGTCCGAGTTGTTGATAACGGACGAGGTATTCCTGTAGACAAACACCGAACCACAAAAGTTTCTGCGCTTGAAACCATTATGACTACTCTGCACGCCGGAGGAAAGTTTGGAGGTGAAGGTAGCGGATACAAGGTTTCTGGAGGATTGCACGGAGTAGGAGCTTCTGTAGTAAACGCGCTCTCAACATACACAAAAGCTGAAGTGCATAAAGATGGAGGAAAATATGTTCAGGAGTATGCAATTGGAAAAAAGAAGGGTGATGTAAAAAAGGTTGGTAGTTCAGACAAAAGCGGAACAATCATTATGTTCCAGCCTGATGATACTATTTTTGAAACAGTAGAATTTAGCTTTAAACGCATTGTTAATCATATGCGACAGCAGGCGTATCTTGTTCACCGACTTCGAATTACCGTTATTGATGCTCGAGAAATTGACGCAAAGCTTCTTACTGATGATGTTCATTATATTTCAGAGAGTACGATCGAAGCGCCGTCACAAACATTTTATTTTGAAGGAGGACTTCGAGCGCTTGTCGCGTACAATAACAAATCGCAAAAGCCTGTACACAAAAATATTTTTTATGTACACAAGGATGCTGGTGATGTAAACGTTGAAGTCTCATTACAATACATCGATGATATTTCTGCTCGTATTACTGCGTTTGCAAACACTATCTATAACCCAGAAGGAGGAACACACGTTACTGGTTTCAAAACCGCGCTTACTCGATCTCTCAATAACTACGCAAAAAAGAGCAATCTTGCAAAAGAAGGAGATGCGTTTACAGGAGACGACGTACTCGAAGGTTTGACTGCAGTTATTTCAGTTAAGATGCCAGAGATTCAGTTTGAGGGTCAGACAAAAGCAAAGCTTGGTTCCGTCGAAGCTCGTGGTGCTGTTGAGTCAGTGTTTGGAGAAGCGTTCGCAATGTACTTAGAAGAAAATCCTGACGACGCAAAGGGAATGATTCAAAAAGTTATTCTTGCCGTGCGTGCACGAAAGGCTGCAAAGGCTGCAAAGGATTCAGTGCTTCGAAAGGGGGCTCTAGAAGGAATGACACTTCCTGGAAAGCTTGCTGACTGCCAAACAAAAAGCGCAGAAGAAGCAGAGTTGTTTATTGTAGAGGGAGACTCAGCTGGAGGAACTGCAAAGGTTGGACGTGATCGACGAACACAAGCTGTACTTCCACTTCGAGGAAAGATTTTGAACGTAGAGCGGGCACGACTTGATCGAATGCTTGGATCTGAGCAGATTAAGAATCTTGTGGTTGCTCTAGGTGCCGCCATTGGTGACACTTTTGATATTTCAAAACTTCGGTATCACAAAATTATTATCGCAACCGATGCTGACGTTGACGGTGCTCACATTGCGACGTTGTTGCTAACGCTATTTTTCCGATATTTCCGACCAATTATTGATGGAGGATATCTGTATATTGCACAGTCACCGTTGTACAAAATTACTCGAGGAAAAGAAATCGTGTACTTGTATTCAGAAGAAGAAAAACGAATTCACCTTGGTGATGATGATATGTCTGTAGAGGAAGAAACATCAGAAGAAGATGAAGAAGAAGTTGAGGCAGAAGTTGCCGACAAGAAGCGAGTTCCAAAGACTCGAGTGCAGCGATACAAGGGACTTGGGGAAATGAACGCCGATGAGCTCAAAGAAACAACTATGGATAAAAAGAATCGTATCCTCAAGAAGGTAAATATTGAAGATGCAGAAGAAGCTGATCGAGTGTTTGATATGCTTATGGGAACTGATGTTCCTGCTCGAAAGGCGTTTATTACTACCAACGCAAAGTTGGCAGAGATCGATCTCTAAGATATATAGGTAAAAACAAAAGAGCGCGCGGCCCGAAGGGCCGCGCGCTCTTTTGTTTTGTGTAGAGGTTTATCGTCGGACGTCTAGTTCTACAGAGTCACGATTGTTATTTTCACGTTCCTCGTCAGTATCATCTTCTGAGTCAACTTCAACTTCAATGTCGTAGTTTCCTTCATCAATATTGTCGAGTTCCAAAATAATCTCAATTGATTCTCCTGGTCGTAGTCCGTCGTATCGATTTGATCGGAAGGTATCATCGTTGTCGAATGGAAGTTCTGTAATTTCGAACCGCCAATCGTCAGTTGTTTCACCTCCTCGGTTTCGAACAATGAAACGTACAGCGATATCGTCTCCGTCATCTACTGTGTCATCTTCAATGAAACGAGATCCTGACATTCGTCCTACTTCTAGGTCTTCGATAATAAAGTCTGCGTCATCGTTTGAGTTGTAATCACCATTGTTTCCTGATGAACCACCTGTATTTCCGTACGCTGACCCTGTCATGGTGACAGTTCCAATGTTGTTTGTTTCAGACGCTTCTACAACTGAGTTAGTTGGGTCTGCGATAATCGCAACAGATTGAGATCCACTAGATTTTGCGGCAAAGGTAAGTGTGTATCGAATAGACTGACCTGGTGCAAGTGAGATCTGAAGTGGAGAAGTAAATGTTTCTTTAGGGTTTGTTGGGGTTGTGTATGTAAACAACCATGTACCTGTTGATTTTCCTCCAATGTTTGCAACTGTAAATGCTACTTGTGTATTGCTTGCAAGAACGTTTGATACTGCGAGGTCGGCAGGACCTGCGACGTATGATGTTCCTGTGCTTACGTATCGAGGAGCTGCTGTAGTTGTAGTTTTCTTTGTAGTATTTACGTATACAGTGTCTGTCTCATCGGCAGTGGTATCTACAACAGGTTCAGTATCGATTGTAGCGGCATCGCCACTTAAATCTCCTGTAACTGCGTTTGGATTACCATCTTGCACAGTAATTACAACCTGACCACTTGCTGTAGGGGAAGTGTTTCCGTTTTCAGTGAAGTACACCTGTACGGGTACATCAGCAAAACTGTTCTCTGTCTTTAAGTAGACACGAACGGTTGCTTGTTTAGCTGCTGGACCAAGCGTAAAGATGTTTCCACAGATAAGAGCTTTTGCTCCAGCTTCACTCACAACGTCCATTTCAACATTGTCTGTACATGTAAAGGTGATTCCATATGAACCAGTCTTTGATGTGTTGTGATTCCAAGAAATGGTTGATTTCTCACCATTTTCAAGGGCTGTGCTACTTGCGTTTACACTAATTTCGTCTTGCCCAAAGATGCTTCCAAAAGAAGAACCTACGTTTGCGAGACCACTAATAACTCGGGGTACAAATTTGATAATAAGAAAAGCCAAAATGATCAGGATAATGATCACTCCAACCACGAACAGAATTTTTCCAAGGAGGCTTCGGCCTCCGTCACTATTTGCCATAACGGTAGTAATATATCAGATTTATATGGTTTTGTCAACAATACAGAAAGCTCTTAAGATAGGGAATATAAGGCTTAATTCTTTGCTTCGTATTGTCTTATGGCTCTGTATTGCCATAATATTGGCGCTGTGGTAATCTCTATGGACTATGTCACAAGACAAATTAATCAAGATTAAGTGCACCGAAACAGGGCATATTCGATTTACTCGAAAAAATAAGAAGAATACTGATGGAAAGCTTGAGTTGAAGAAGTACAACCCACAACTCCGAAAGCCTACAGTATACAAAGAGATCAAGAAGTAATTTCTTATTTTCAAGGCAAAAGGGCCGCCGGTCGAAGACCGGCGGCCCTTTTGCTGTTTAGTCATTACTTTGCTAAAGTACACGTACTAATCAGGGCGATTAGTTAAATGGTATAACGTTGGTCTCCAAAACCGATGTCGAGGGTTCGATTCCTTCATCGCCCGCAAACGGATCAATGTATCAGAATGTAATCATTATTGCTGAAGTAAAAACCATGTCTCCATTTGGTTTTGTTTCAGATAAAAGTTGGGATGAATTATTTACCATTGCAGACTCTGTGGGCGACATACTTTCTATTCATACAGACCAACGCTGGGGAGGTTCTTTTGATTTAATTAAAAAAGCGAAGACACTTACGAAGAAACCAATTCTCGCAAAAGGAATTCACGCTACCGACGTAGAGATTAAAAAAGCTGTACAAGCTGGAGCTGATTTTGTTTTGGTTGTTGGACGAATACCAGGTGTACATCAAGACGTTTGTATTATTGAGCCAAACACTCTTCAAGAGTTAAAAGACATTCCCGAAACATATAAAGTTGTTTGGAATAGTCGTGATCTGCAGACGGGTGGTATTAAACAGGATGATTTTCAAAAAGCTCGAGAGATTAGAGAGGGTTGGCTATGCCAGGCGAGCAATATAAAAACAAAAGACGATATTGCTGTAGGTGCAGATGCTATCTTGGTCGGTACTTACTTAGAAACGTTCGCCACGTCGTTGTTGAAATAAAATAGTGGAGGACTTTTTACAATTTTTGCTGCACAAAACGCGCGACAAGTTTTTGAATTTTTTCTGTTTCAGTAGGAGTGAACCAGTGAATATTTTTATTGCGCTTGAACCATGTTTTTTGACGCTTTGCATATTGTCGGATTTTTGTTTCGAGCTCAGCAAGCATTTCATCTTTGGACATTTTCTTTTGTAGGAGTAGCGCCAAATATCGGTACTCAAGTCCGAGTCGCTCCATTCGTTTCCAAGAAATTCCTTCTGCATGTAGACGTGTTGCCTCTGCAACCATTCCTTTTTTCATTCGTGCAATGAGTCGTATGTGAATACGTTCCTTAAGGATTGTATCTGGCCAAGTAACTCCAATCCACTCTGTATCGAATTGAATCTCTTTTGTTGTTTTTGGAACACTTCCTAGTGCTGTTGCAATTTCAATCGCTCGAATCAATCTAACCTTGTTGTGTTGATCGATGTCTTGTGCACGTTCCGGATCGAGTTTTGTGAGTTCTTCAAAAAGTTCTGGCGCTGTCTTTGTATCTAATTCTTTCCGTAATACTTTATTCTCTAATACTTTTGGAATGGATTGATTGTATACCAGCGCATCAATATAAAAACCGGTACCACCTGCAATAATCGGAAGCTTTTCTCGTTTGTGAATGTCTGCAATTGCTTTTGAACCCAGTCGTTTAAAATCTGCTACAGAAAAAACACGCTTTGGACTTGCGACATCAAGCAAATGGTGTGTGACACCTTTCATTTCTCGCTTGGTAATTTTTCCACTACCAATATCAAGACCTGTATATACCTGTCTTGAGTCAGCAGAAATAACCTCTCCGTTAAACTGTCGAGCCAGCTCAACTGCTAAATCACTTTTTCCAGAAGCTGTAGGTCCAACTATGATGAGTACTTTTTTCATTACAATGCTGTGCCGAGGGAGGGAATCGAACCCTCACCTCTTGCGAGACACGATTTTGAGTCGTGCGCGTCTACCAATTCCGCCACCCCGGCAAGTGTGCACAGTCTACGCAATTCGAGCCAAATTCGCAATGTGCTACAATGACAGAATAATCTATTAATAATCAATTAGGCGGGGAGCAGTATGATTGAATCACCATTTCACAACAACGCAGTTTTCTTTGTAGAGGTCGAAAAAATTCGACCAAATCCATTTCAACCACGTAAAGAATTTGACGAAGCAAAGCTCAAAGATTTATCTGACTCTGTTCGTATGTATGGAATTTTGCAGCCACTTGTGGTGACTCGAAAGGAATTCACCAAAGACGATGGTGGTATTGGTGTTGAATACGAATTGATTGCAGGGGAGCGACGCTTGCGAGCATCTCGACTAGCAGGACTCAGGGAGGTTCCTGTGCTTATTCGTGCACAAGAAGATGACGATCGAGTAAAGCTCGAACTTGCGATTATCGAAAACCTACAACGAGAAGATCTCAACGCTGTTGATCGTGCACGATCATTCCACCAGCTCGCTGAACAGTTTGGTTTGAAGCATATAGAGATTGCACAAAAAGTCGGAAAGAGTCGTGAGTATGTTTCAAACACACTACGGTTACTCGCTTTACCTGAAGATATTCTTACGGCTCTGGCACAAGGGAAGATTTCAGAAGGACATACACGACCACTCCTTATGCTTGGTGATCGTCCAGAAGAGCAGTTGGTTTTGTTTAAAGAAATTATGCTCAAGAAGATGACGGTTCGTGATGCAGAAAAAATCGCCCGTAAAGTTGCATTTGATAAAGTACGAAAGAAGGAACGAATGTTTAATCCAGATATTGTAGAACTTGAACAGCAAGTAAGTGACAGTCTGGGAACTCGTGTTCATATTGAACCTCGGGAAGTTGGTGGACGTATTCAAATTGATTACTTCAATGAAGACGATCTCAAAAACTTGCTCGCAATTTTGAATGCTCAAAAAGATACAGCCGCACCAGACGCCGCACAGATTAGTGCCGATGTCCTTGCGGCAACTCCACTCGAAGCTGCTCCAGAAACAGAAACAGCTCCAGCTGTAGATTTTCCTGAAGATGCTGCAATCGTTACGTTAGATGATCTCGATGATGAAGATACTAATGAAGAGGAAAAGAAAGATGATGACGAAATGACATATTCGCTCAATAACTTCACTATTTAATTACGCAGCCTTCTTTGCCCCACGTCCTTTCCGTGTCTTCTTTTCTTCTGCAAGAATCTCAAGTGCGCGTGCAAGTGGAACAGTATAGACGTTGTCAGTTTTTAGTGATCGGAAATCTCCATCGTGCATAACGTATGGTCCAAAGCGTCCATTGTTTGCAATGATGTCTTTTCCTGTAACTGGGTGTTGCCCAAGTGTTCGTGGAAGTGACAGGTACGTAAGTGCTTCTTCAATAGTTACGGTACTTGGATCTTTTTCTTTTGGAATACTCGCACGCTTTGGTTTTGGATTTTCTTTGGTTTTTTCACCAACTTGAATATAGGGACCGAACCGTCCTGTCATGACAGTGATTGGAAGACCGCTTTCTGGATCTGTTCCAATTGGTGCGTCAGGCTTCCATTCTTCTCCTGTAATCGTTAATGCACCTGTGCAGGTAGGGAAATCAAGACAAGAAAGAAACTTACCAGCCTTACCAAGCTTGATGTTCATTTTGCTTCCACACTTTGGACATTTGAATTTAGGATCTGCATCACCAAGCGTTGTGATTTTTGCAAGATCTTCTTTTGCTGCGATTTCTTTAGTGAATGGTCCGTAGAAGTCTTTAAGTGTTTTGACGTATTCTCGATCGCCAGTTGCGATGTCGTCGAGTTGTGTTTCCATCTCTGATGTAAAGTCGTCAGAAATATAATAGGTAAAGTGTTGTTCAATAAAACTCGAAACAACATCTCCTGTGTCTGTAGGAATTAGTGTTCGCCCTTCTCGTTCAACATATCCACGATCATTAATCGTTTTGATGATAGACGCGTACGTTGATGGACGTCCGATACCTCGCTTTTCAAGTTCTTTTACAAGTCCTGCTTCTGTGTACCGGTTAGGTGGTTGTGTTTGTTTTTCTTCTTCGTGCATTTCAATCAAGTTGAGGACATCGCCAGTTTGTACTTTTGGAACTTCAACTTCTTCGCTTCGGGCAGCGGGATCTGCTTTCATCCAACCCTCTTCAAGTGTTCGTTGTCCATTAACAGAAAAATCTGGAGTCTCTTCATTGTTGATCATGACGAGTACTTTTGTTCGAAGTAGTTTTGCGTCGATCATCTGACTCGCTACGGTTCGTGCCCAAATTAATCGGTAGAGACGTTTTTGTTCATCCGTCATTCCAGCATTAAGTTTGCTGATGGTTGTTGGCCGAACTGCTTCGTGAGCTTCTTGTGCTCCTTTTGCTTTTTTGCTGTATGTGCGTGCTTCGTAATATTCTTTACCAAAACTTTTTTCTACAACTGCTTTAATCTGACCCAACGCTTGCGCTGAAAGATTTGTTGAGTCTGTTCGCATGTAGGTGATGTGACCTGCTTCATACAATTTTTGTGCGAGCTGCATCGTCCGTGATGGGGAATAGCCAAGACGTGTTGAAGCCGCTTGCTGTAGTGTTGATGTAATAAACGGAGGGCGCGGTGCTCGTTTTGCTTCGGTTTCTTTTACATCACGAACTTTCCATTCGCCTGTTTTTCCCGCCTTTAGAATTTGAGCAACTTCTTTGTGGTCACGAGGTTCTTCGGTGCAGGTGACCAAAAACTTCTCCTTGTCTTTTTGGACGTCCGCAGTAAGTACCCAGAATGTTTCTGGAATAAACGCGCGAATTTCTCGTTCGCGTTCCATGAGAATACGAAGGGCCGGAGATTGCACTCGTCCTGCAGAAAGTCCGTATCGAACTTTTTTCCAAATCAATCCAGAAAGGTCGTATCCAAAGAGACGATCAAGTACTCGTCTTGCCTCCTGCGCTTGTTTGAGATTGTCGTCAATTGGGCGAGGGTGACCCATCGCTTCTTGAATGGCGTCTTTGGTAATTTCATGAAATACGATTCGCTTCGGGTTTTTGAGACCGATAGCCTCTTTGAGGTGCCACGCAATAGCTTCTCCTTCACGGTCGGGGTCAGTCGCTAGAAGTACTTCATCCGCTTTTTTGCTGAGTGCTTTGATATCAGCGATAACATGCTCCTTTCCTTTACTGATTTCGTAGTTAGGAACAAAGCCCGCCTTGATGTCTATGGCATTTTTACTGCTCTTAGGGAGATCTCGTACATGTCCAACAGAAGCCACTACCTTGTAGTCACCAAGTTCGCTTAAGTATTTTTCAATTGTCTTCGCCTTTGCTGGCGACTCAACGATTACTAGCTTTGACATATATATAGAACGTTGCCAGTAATACTACACTATTTTTATTTTGGCAAACTTCTTCGTTGTACATAACCCAAGATATCACTTATCAAACCTTTTATTTCGAGCAAGGTAATTGTCTCGTTGAATGTTGTTTGTGGAAGATTGGTTTTGTCACGAAGAGCGCTTTTTGTGAGGGGTTCGTTTAGTGAATCAAGAATCGTTTTTTCATGCTCTGAAAGGTGTTCGGAGGGGCTTTGTTGCACAGAAACATGGGCATCAAACCTTAAAAAAGAATGCAGAGACGCTGCATCAAAAATTGGTGTTGCTCCGAGTGATAGAAATTGATGAGGTCCAATACTTCCAGGACTGAATATTGATCCTGGTACGACACCGACATCTCGATTATAATCACTCGCCATTCTTGCTGTGATAAGTGTTCCTGATTTCTCGGTCGCTTCTATAATAAGAACTGCATGTGAAAGACCCACCATAATTCTGTTTCGTGTTGGAAAAGTGTATGGAGCTGCCGGATACTTTGAAGGAAAAGGTGACAGGAGGCATCCGTTATTTTTTATGATTTGTTTTGCGAGCTTGTGGTTTTGTGCTGGTGCAAGAACATTTGAATGTAATCCTGATCCTGGAATGGCAACACACGCAAGTCCTGCTTCAAGTGCTGCTTGATGAGCAATTGCATCAATACCAAGCGCGAGTCCAGAAACAATGACTACAGGAAGACCTGCCAAACTTTGTATTAATTCTTTACATGCAGCTGTACCGTACTCAGTAGCTTTTCTTGAACCGACAACAGTAAGCCAGACATGTTCGAAAGAGGGTAGTGTGCCGTTCATCCACATTTCTTTTGGAGGTTGTGGTATCTCTTTGAGTCGTTGAGGCCAGGAAAATTGAGGAAATGGTGTGATGTGTTCGTTAAGTTCTTCCATTGGCTCAAGAGTACCTTTCTGCTATGATGAGCCCATAAATGCATTCTAAAATGCAGATAAACAAACCATGCTGGATATTAAATTCATTCGAGATAATAAAGATATTGTTGCTCAGGCGCTCAAAAACAAAAACGCTAGTGCTGATATTGATTTAGATCAATTGCTCGTTCTTGCTGACCAGCAAAAAGAAGCACGACAAAATCTTGATGATTTAAATGCAAAGCGAAACGAAGCAGCGAAGGCTCAAAATATTGAGGAAGGAAAGCGACTCAAAGAAGAGGCGTCTGCACTCGAAGCAAAACTCTCAGAAGTTGAAAAGGCGTTTCTTACGATGATGCTTAAGATTCCAAACATTCCATCAGCTGATACTCCTGTTGGGCCAGACGAATCTGGAAACAAAGTTATTCGGCAATGGGGTGAACCAAAGAAATTTTCATTTGAACCAAAAGCGCACTGGGACCTTGGAAAAGATCTCGACATTATCGATAGTGAACGAGCGGGGAATGTTGCAGGTTCACGGTTTACATATATTAAAGGAGGACTCGCACGCCTGCAGTTTGCATTAGTGCAGTTTGGTTTGGATGTGCTTACAAGCGAAGACACACTAAAAACAATTGCAGAAGAAGCAAACCTAGAAGTTTCTACACAACCGTTTGTTCCTGTGATTCCACCTGCAATGGTAAAGCCAGCGGTACTTAATCGTATGGCGCGTTTAGAACCACGTGAAGATCGATACTATCTTGAGCAAGATGATTTGTTTCTTGCTGGAAGTGCAGAACATACCATTGGGTCAATGCACATGGATGAAGTTTTGGACGATGCACAGTTACCACTTCGATACATTGGGTATTCAACATCATTCCGACGCGAAGCAGGTTCATACGGAAAAGACACAAAGGGGATTCTTCGACAGCATCAGTTTGATAAAATGGAAATGGAATCTTTCACGAAACCAGAAGATGCACTTCGAGAACAAAATTTCCTCGTAGCAATTCAGGAATACATGATGCGACGATTAGGATTGCCTCACCAAGTTGTGCTTGTTTGTACTGGAGACATGGGTGCACCAGACTATCGACAAATGGATATCGAAACCTGGATGCCTGGTCAAGACACCTATCGAGAAACTCATTCATCTGATTATGTTGCGAGCTATCAGCCGCGACGACTTAATACCCGATACAAGAATGCCGACGGGAAACTTGAGTTTGTCCATATGAACGATGCAACTTTGTTTGCAATGGGACGAACATTACTTGCTATTATGGAGAACTATCAGAATGCTGATGGAAGCATTACCGTACCGGATGCATTGAAACCATACACAGGGAACATCGAAACGATAACTGTTTAAGCACATCGCAGCGTATGCTGCACAGTTCTATATGCAACCAACACCACGCTATCAGTCAGATAAACTGAAAGAAAGAAAGCGACGTCTGCGAAAATTTAAAATCGCCGGTAGTGTTATTTTATTTGTGCTTCTTTTGGGTAGTGTCACGTACGTAACGCATCTTCCCGGTTTGCGAGTTGAACAAATTATTGTAAGTGATCTTTCCTATACTGATCGTTCAGCTGTCGAATTAACAATCAAAGAGCAATTAGATGGTCGATACCTCGGATTGTTTTCAAAGGCAAATAGTTTTATTTTTCCTCGACGAGCTATTAAACGAAGAATTCTTTCTCTGTATCCAGCAATTCATAATGTGAATATTGATTTTCGGGGACGTCATACAATTGCGGTGCGACTTACTGAACATACACCGGTGGCTGTGTGGTGTGATATACCTGTAACCCCTGCTGTTATTCTTGAGCATGTGGATGAAGCTGGTGATGTGACTGCATCACTCCCACAAATTCCAGAAGACCGAACTGGTTCAAACTGTTTCTTTTTGAACGAGCAGTCTGTTATTTTTGCTCAATTAAAAGGTTCTGTGCCAGAAGGAATGGTTACGTTTTATGGAAAAATTATAAAAGATCCACTTCGACAAACATACGCGCCGTACAAAGAGTTTACTGATTTACTTGATTTCACACGTCTCGTTCGACGATTAGAAATTGTAATTACTGAGGTTTGGACAACAGGTGGCGAGGCGTACACATTTGTTACACAAAGTGGCACACAGCTTCATATCGACAGCGAAGACAACCTTGTAGAAGTGTTTGCAAATCTACAGACCGTGATTGATCGTGATGCAATTAACAAGGCACAGTTTGGAAACATTAAATATATTGATTTACGATTTGGTAATCGAGTATTTTACAAATTGCGATAGGTTTAGCTTGATAGATAGGGGTGGAGTATTTGTGAATGCACGAAGCGTTCTTTAAAACTTCTTTGCTATACTAAACGCATGCATCTTGGTCTCATTCTCCCACACTACATCTCGTGGCATTACGCTCGTGGTTTGCGTGACATTGTTCGTCACATCAAAGATTTTCTGTGGTTCTTTTGGAATCTCTTTTCAATTGGTGAACTACTCAAAACTTTTTTTGCTCCTTTCCAGCGTCTTGGACAAACTGCACCGACGCGATTTGATCCTCAAAAAATGCTTGAGGCATTTGCAACAACCCTCGTGATGCGGTTACTAGGTATGGCTATGCGTACATTTTTTATTTTGCTTGGTTTATTTGCACTGGCGGCTCTTCTTGCAGGAGGAATATTTTTTCTTGTTGTGTGGCTGTTACTTCCATTTATTATTGTTGGAATGTTTGTTACTGGTTTGATGGCACTTTTTTCATAACATATGACGTTCGCTGAATTACAACACAAGGCAGACACATTTTATCCAGCATTATTGCTTGAACATTATGTTCCTCATAAAAAACGAAAGAAGCTCGCCTCTATTTTATTTGGTATCTCTGGCGCTGTGCTTTTGATTATGTTGCTCACTCCGGTGCTTGGTTCTTTTCTAAATGGTAGTGGTGTTCAGTTTCTTATTGATCATACATACAACATCCGTGGATTATTTTTTGTAGTATTCGCGTGTTGGCTTACCGTGTACGTTCTTGATGCAATGTATTACTCATTTTATTTCATGAAGGATACACCGATGGATTTTGACGTTGCTCAAATGATTGCAAAGACACGACCTCATGATGTGACTGCAGGTTTCCTCGAGCATGAGTTAGGTTTGTATACGATGCTTCGTCTTGGTGTTACCAAAAAAGACATTGCTCATTTTCTCAAACAGCGAGAGCACATGGTGACAAGTCAGGAATACCAAGTGATTGAGCAAGATGATGATCCGTTTGTAACACTTGCTGAATACGCTCGTTCGCTTATTCATTTTGATGCAGAGCTCGCACGTTTCTTGAAACAGCGAGGAATAGATGCTGACACATTCAAGGCTGCACTTGATTGGGTCGCAACAAGTGCACACAAGGCAAAAGACGCAGAGGCATGGTGGAGTCGTGATGCACTTGCACGAGTACCTTCGATTGGGCGAGATTGGGCATATGGACAAACATATTATCTTGATCAATTTGGACATGCGCTTACTACGGATCCTTCGTATCAAAACATTGGTGCACGCCGGCGTGTGTATCAGGATGGCGTTGATACATTAACGAGAATTCTTCTAAAGAGTAGCGGTGCAAACGTGATGCTTGTTGCCGAACAGGCACTCGCAGCCATGAATGTCGTTGCAGCGTTTGGTAAAGACGTTGCAGATGGAACAATTCAAGCAGGACTTGAAGGAAAGCGAATTTACATTATTGACGGAACTTCAATCATCGATGCACTCAAAGAAAAAACCGATATTGAGTCAAAGTTACGGCAGATGTTTGTACAGGCATCACAAGCGGGGAACGTACTCCTTGTTGTTCCTGAGTTTGCTACGTTTGTAGCAAACGCGAGCTCACTTGAAGTTGATTTGGTCTCGCTCTTTACTGAGGCACTTTCGTCGAACCGTTTGCAACTTATTGCTGTTGCAAACTCTAGAGGTTTTCACGAGACAATCGAAACCCAGCACGATTTAATGCGCAACTTTGAAAAAGTAGTTCTACCTGAACTTGATGCAAGTGCGGCACTCTCATTGGTACAAGGCGAGGTTCATGTGATTGAAGCGACCCAGCCGCTTTTATTTACCGTGCAGTCACTGCAAGCGGTTGTAACGAGCGCAGAACGATATTTTGCAGATGGTTCAGTTACCGACAAAGCGATTGATCTACTGTATGAAGTTGCCCCAGCCGTGACGCAACAAGGGAAGGTGCTGGTGTTGCCTGAAGATGTATACAATGTTGTTGAAAAACGAACGGGAATCAAACAAGGAGATCTCTCGAGTGAAGAACAAGAAAAACTAAGTAGTCTTGAAACAACGTTGCATCAACGAATTGTGGGACAAGAAAAAGCTGTGAATGCTGTAGCTACGGCACTTCGTCGGTCGCGTGCTGGACTTACAAATCCAAAGCGACCAATGGGCTCATTCTTATTCCTTGGACCAACTGGAGTTGGAAAAACAGAAACAACAAAAGCACTTGCAGAAACATTTTTTGGAAGTGAAGACAAAATCATTCGAATCGACATGTCTGAGTATAGTGGGTCGGAAGGTCTTACTAAGTTGATTGGTTCATTCGAAAGCAAACAGCCAGGAATTCTTTCATCAAAATTACGAGAGACACAATACGGTGTCTTGCTTCTTGATGAATTTGAAAAAGCAGCACGTGAAGTACACGATCTCTTTTTGCAGATGCTCGACGAAGGATACTTTACTGATGGTCGCGGTGAACGAGTGAATGCACGCAACTTGATTATTATTGCAACTTCAAATGCAGGGAGTGACATTATTTATGAAGCAACAGAGCGAGGGGAAGACGTTGCAGAAAAAACCGACACGATTGTTGATGAAATTATTAAGCGTGGAATGTTTCGACCTGAGTTACTCAACCGTTTTGACGGAGTGATTGTGTTTCATTCGCTTGACGCATCTGCACTACGACAAGTTGCAAAGTTACTCCTCGTTGATTTAAATGAACGGCTCACGATTAAGGGTGTAAAAGTCTTGGCAACAGATGATTTGCTTGAATATTTGGTCCGAATTGGAAATGATCCAAAGTTTGGTGCTCGCGCAATGCGACGTGCGCTGCAAGACGAAGTAGAACGTGTTGTTGCCGACGGAATGATTGCCGGGCGTGTGGTGACTGGAGATGTTGTATCGCTTGTTGAGCGAGAGGGAAGACTTGCTCTGGGATAAGTAAAAAGAAAAAAGCGGATGCCTGGGAGCCAGACATCCACTTTGTGAAACTCATTCTCCTCCATGTACGGCGACCAAAATGCCACCGACTGCCGACAGGACGTATCCTGTAAACAGTCCAGGGTTTGGCCAACCGCCTTTGGTGATGTGGTCGATCACCGATACAAGTACCGGGATCAACATCATCATTGTTGCGACGGTGAAAGCCTTTGCTTTGTTGCTGTACGCGACGAAGCAAAAGAAGTCACCTCCCCAGAAGATAACACCGACCAGAAGCAATCCAACAAGGAGTGCTCCAGGGGTGATATTCAGGGAAGCCTTGCTTTCGGCAGAGACCGCGTGTTGGTATTGGTAGTACCAAACGGTCGCCGAGATTAGCAGGATGACTGCCGAGGTGATCGTGGTGGTCACCGCAGCGGCATAGGAGGAGAGTTTCGTCTCCATAATGTGGTTTCCTACGGCGTAGGAAACCACCGAAATCAAAAGAGCGTGGATAGGGTTCATCGAAGTATTTAATAACATAATTATTGCTATTAGTCAATGTAAAGAAAAAGCTCGATGTTTCCATCGAGCGTTTGAAAGAGAACGACGTACTCAATCTGTTTCCAGATGTGAGGCAGCACCGTTTTCGCCTCCTGTCCCTTCTGACAGAAGAATGGGAGAGTCTTGTTCCCAAGACCTCATACGGTCTTTTAGAGGGTCGAAGTAATATTCGTACTCTGCAAAACCGAGACCCCCTTGCATTTGATCCCAAAGGCGTTCGAGTGCCTGGCGGGAAATTTCTTCTGCACCGACGCTCCCTTTGTGTTGGACGTCAATCGCGCCAGTCACAGCGTTGACTGAGAAGGAGAACCCAAAGGCTCTTCCCAAAACGCTGTCCTTGGTTGCTCCATGAGCATTTGTTGTTGACTCATGGAGTGTGTATCTGGCGATGCAATAGGCTTTTGTGCCTGCGTCATCGATTTTCAGATACAACGTTTTGAAGGTCTCCTGGACGTTGGTCACATTGTTGCGAATCTCCATCGGAACGGTTCTTTGTAGTTGGTCCCGAAAGATTTCTGCAACAAGTAACGGAACATCATCTTCAGTGATGATGCTTGTGTGATGAGGGTGTGGTTCGATTTTTTTGACATCAATTCCGTTGCGTGCAAGCCTCCGTGCGGTGAGCAACATCCGTTGGAAAGAAGCCCTCTCGAGTTGGATTTTGTTCCACACAGAGAATGTATTCTTCAACTTTTTCGAAATAAGAAGCGGGGCAATCAGCACATCAGCAACAAGTGTACCAACACCGCCGAGACTCCAAATCCAGTTCATGAAGTTGTAGCCAAAGGCAGACACTACCGCGCCTTGAACTACACACCCAAGGATGGCTCCAAGCAAACCCACCATGATTAAGGGTCCCTTGGCTTCGTCGTTTGGAATGATCCAAAAAAGCGAAGTCCAAGCAGCGAACCAGGGGATTAAAATAGAGAGACCAAAAGGCCAACCTTCGTCGGGGTTGTCATCGGCGTCTTTATGAATCCACCGAAACAATCTCTTAGTGATTCCAAAAAGTTTCATCGTTTTTAGGTTGCGTTGTTTTGTTGTTGTGAAATATCTAAATCAGAAAAATAAAATCATCTTTTTTACAAAAAGTCAATCATTGAATGAAGCAACAGAAAAATATACATGCATTTTTATACAACATCAGCTACAATAAAAAGGATATGAAATTACCGAGATTTTCTTTTACTTCGTTGATTGCCGTTGTAATGCGACCTTTTCAAATAATTGGGAATATGTTCCGGTCATTTTTTCGAAGTATTAAACGATTGCCGTTTGCTGCACTACTCGTGATTGGACTAACCATTGGGTTTGGTGCAGGATTCGGGTTAGTTACGGGTGCACTATATATTTCAGAACATGCGTCTCAAATTGCGGTGCATTTTGGAGCAGGGGTAAAAATTGTAGGACAAGGTGGTCCTGATATTGAAATTACTCCAACAGAAGATGTTGGCAGTACACATCCAAAGCGATATGTGATCAAAGGCAGTAGTACGTTCCCTGATTTATCTGCAAAATCTTTTTTGATTGGTGATGTCGCGACGGGTCAAGTAATTGCAAGTCGACAAAAAGATACACAACGACCAATTGCATCACTCAGTAAATTAATGACAGCACTTGTTGCAGACGAGACACTCAACCTTAAAGACGAAACGGTCATTTCTCGTTCTGCAGTCAATACATATGGAACACAAGGAGGGCTTAAGGTTGGACAAACATTTACTATCGAAGAATTGTTTTATCCGTTACTACTCTCTTCTGCAAACGATGCGGCAGAAGCAATCGCCGAACACAAAAATCGATACACCTTTTTGCTCGACATGAATGCAAAAGCAAAAACGCTTGGAATGGAACAAACAAGCTACGAAGATGCGAGTGGACTTTCGTCACATAACGTATCAAGTGCTCAAGATTTATTTGCGCTGGTTCAATACATAAATAAGTATCGACGATATATTTTGGATATCACTACAGAAAAAACACACAAAGCACGCGGCATGACATGGTACTCAAATTCACGATTTAGAAATTTTGATAAATACGTGGGAGGAAAGAATGGATACATTGACGCCGCAGGAAAAACAAACATTGCGATTTTCAGGTTGCCACTTGAAGGAGATGATGAATATCGAGACATTGCAATTATTTTACTCAATACGAAAGATGCGGTTACTGATACCCGGACTATGACGAGTTACCTCAATAAGTACGTGTACTACGAATAACTCGGCCTAAACCTTATATAAAAGAAAAAACCAACGTTCAGCTGTTGCTGTCGTCGGTTATGGGTGTTCCATGTTCGATGGTAAACTTTTCGCCTGGTCTCCATTCTCGTGCGATGGTCGTGGTTATAATTCGATAATCTTTGGGTTTATCGCTTTTCTCGGGCCGGATTCGCAGATACACAGAATATGTCTCGATCTTGCCATAAAGCGCGTCGAGGACGACATATCTTCCATCTTCAACCTCGTGTAATTGGAGTATTTTGCCGGTCCCATCGATGTCTCCAGCAACATATCCTATCCCTACGAGTAGACCGAAGTATCCTCCCAGTGTAATGAACGCTAAAACAATATACTTATTGCTCATGCTGTACGTTGTGATTTCGTAACAGATAAGAACAAGGAGTATACTGAATATTATTTTTACGTACTGTGTACGTTTGTACTTCTTCATTTGATTGCAGTTAATCACTCAGGCATGGTATTGTCAAAAACACAAAAAACACTATGCAACAAGGATTTTGGAAACAATTAGAAAAGCCAATTATTGCACTCGCTCCGATGGCAGATGTTACTGATGTTGCATTTCGTCGACTGTTTGCACAGTACGGTAAGCCACATGTAACATGGACTGAATTTGTTTCTGCTGATGGTTTGATTCGAGCACCAGGAGACAATCCTGATGAACATGGGCTTTCTTCAAAACAAAAACTCCTCAAAGATCTTGAATACTCAGAAGGTGAACGTCCCATTGTTGCGCAATTATTTTCTAGTAAACCAGACATGATGGAACAGGCTGCGGCACTCGTGCAATCACTTGGATTTGATGGAATCGATATCAATATGGGATGTCCTGATAAAAATATCGAGAAGCAGGGATGTGGAGCTGCAATGATTAAAAATCCAGAACGCGCTGCTGAAATTATTGCAGCAGCAAAACGTGGTGCACCAAATCTTCCAATCTCGGTGAAGACAAGAATCGGTTTTAATAGTTTGGATGAATTTGAACCATGGGTTTCTTTTTTACTTAAGCAAGATATTGCATGTCTCACCTTGCATTGGAGAACTCGAAAAGAAATGAGCAAGGTTGACGCGCATTGGGAATTTGCGCCACGTGCTGCAAAACTTCGTGGTGCAATTGCTCCACAGACAATATTGCTTGGAAATGGTGATATTAAAACTATTGCTGATGCACATGAAAAAGTACTCACCACCGGTATTGATGGAGTCATGATTGGACGAGGAATTTTTGGGAATCCATGGTTTTTTAATGAACATATGACACGTGAAGACGACGTAACTGTGGCAGAACGACTCACGGTGATGATTGAACACACAAAATTATTCGAAACATTACTTCCACACAAAAGCTTCGCTGTAATGAAGAAACATTACAAAGCATATGTCGACGGTTTTAAGGGTGCAAAAGAGTTGCGACTTTCTTTGATGGAGGCAGCAAATAGTGGGGAAGTAAAAGACATAGTAGAGGCGTTCCTGGAGGCGAATCCTGTTGTCGAAATAGAACGGACGGATTAGGAGTATTGACACATATAATGATACGTGCTACTTTTGTTTGGCACTGCTCTTTTATATATGGTTTCAAAAACCCAAAGTCCTGAGCGTTATTTCGGTAATACTCAGAACTTTGGGTTCCTGAAACCCACAGAGTCCCCGCTGTTCATCACAGCCAGTTCGATGCAGACAGGAGTGCTTTCTTCTCCAACCTGTGTCGTATTGGCTGAGCGCATGCGAAATTGGCCACTGGCCCCCTCGCGAGCTTTCAGGCTTCCGACGAGGGGTTCACCCAGCCAGCATGTAAGCAGCTTAGCGCCGAACGTAATGGCGCTGCACCGATACACGCCGTTTGTTGGTTGTTGTCGGTGCGTATCCTGCCCTGGAGCTGCTTGGGGACTCTGCACCTTTATATCCCCACATGGGATTTTGACCTCCACGGCACGCGCGTGGGGGTCTTCTTTTTTCTCTAAAGCCCCGCCGTGATATACTCTTGTCATGTCACAGGAGCGGGTAGCACTCTATACGAAATATCGGCCGCAGAAGTTCAAGGATGTACTTGGACAAGAACAGGTCACCAGTGTGCTTGATGAGGCACTTAAACTTGGAAATATTGCACACGCATATTTATTTTCTGGAAGTCGTGGAACTGGTAAGACATCAGTTGCCCGAATCCTTGCGCGTGAACTTGGTACATCTAATGATGATCTGTACGAAATCGATGCTGCTTCAAATACCGGGGTTGATAATATTCGTGAACTAACAGATTCAGCAAACACACTTCCATTTGATTCAAAGTACAAAGTGTATATTTTGGACGAGGTGCACATGCTTTCAAAGGCTGCGTTTAATGCGTTGCTCAAAACACTCGAAGAGCCACCAGCTCATGTAATCTTTGTACTCGCTACAACTGAAACAGAAAAAATTCCAGAAACCGTTGTGTCACGATGTGAGACATACACCTTCAAAAAACCAAATCAAAAAATCTTGAAGGACATGATCAAAAAAACAGCAAAGGCTGAAGGGTGTACGCTTGAGGCAAGTGCGGCAGATTTAATTGCGCTCCTTGGCGATGGATCATTTCGTGATGCCCACAGTACGTTGCAAAAGGTGATTAGCTCATCAAAAGACAAGACAATTTCTGTAGAGGAAGTTGAACGTGTGACCGGGGCTCCAAAAGGAACCTTGGTGAATGATTTTGTCGGAGCGCTTGCATACGGAAAGCTTGAGCAAGGTTTGTCTGCTGTAGGGCAGGCGGCAGAAGCAAATATCGACATGAAGGTGTTTCTTGAGTTAGTGCTCACCAAGGTACGAGCAGTGCTCTTACTTCGGTTTGCAAAATCTCGTGAGCAACAGCTTGCTGATTCGTTTTCTGAAGAGGATATGGAGTTCCTTAAGAAGCTTGCTGATGACACTGCTGCAAAAGTTACCAGTGCCGTGTTACTTGAGCTTCTTGGTGCACATGATATGGTAGGGCGCAGTGCTGTGCCACAATTGCCACTGGAGCTTGCTTTGGTGAACGTGGCTGGTGCAGCATAAAGAGGTTACGGGGCTGGTCTGATTTGTTGTTCAACAGGTCCTCGCACGATATTCAAAAGCTCGCGTTGCTCGCTTAAGAATATCGGCTGCGGAGTGTTTCACTCCAAATCAGACCAGCCCACGCAGGTGCAATGAATATTCATTGCCCGATCGTCTAATGGTAGGACACTGGTTTTTGGTACCAGGTATCGGGGTTCGAATCCCTGTCGGGCAGCCAACTCGTGCTAGCTCAAAGATAGCTAGTTTCGAACAAAAAACACCTCTCAAATTAAGAGGTGTTTTTTGTTGTATTAAACTACAACACACTATGATATAATTTTGTTGTGAAAGAGGACGCAAAAAAGTTAGGTGAAAATCTAAAAAAGATTAGGACTCACAAGAATGTAACTCAGGTCGAAATTGCCAAGATCCTTGGTGTCGATCGTTCTTTTGTTAGTAATATCGAAAATGGAAAAAACAACCCCACTCTTTCGACCATCACTAACTTAGCAAAGGCACTCAAGGTGCCTGTCGATGAACTTTTCAAATAGCTTATGATTAATTTAGTAAACCTACAAGAAAATCTTGAAAATCTAAGTCAAAACTTTTCTAAAGAAACGTTTCTATTTGATTTGCTTGCCGCATACGAGTTACCAAAGAGCACCATTTCTCTACTGTCTAAAAACCCAACAAAATTATCTGGCAAAGAGGATCAGGTCATTCTAAAGAATAAGGTACTTTTTCATATCACTACACTCGAAGAAGATGAGCATGTTGCTATTGATACATTACAAAAAGAAAAAAGTTCGTACAAGTTTAACCCTAGATTTATTATCGTTACGGATTTCGTAACCTTTTTAGCTGTAGACACAAAAACAAAAGAGACACTTGATATTCAGATTAAAGATCTTAGTAAGCACTATGCCTTCTTCTTGCCATGGTGTGGCATGGAGAAATCTCAGCATGTAAATGAGAATCCAGCTGATATTCGCGCCGCTTACAAGATGGATAAACTCTATCAGGCGATTGTTAGTGATGATCCCGAATATTACAGAAGCAGTAGCCATGATCTAAACATATTCTTGTCACGACTTCTTTTCTGTTTCTTTGCCGAAGATACAGGTATTTTTTCAAAAGTAGGTCTGTTCACAGACTCTGTAACATCTCACACCCACGATAATGGCGAAGGGTTGGATACCTATTTCTCGACCCTTTTCGATGTCTTAAATACAAAGGATGAGGATAGGTCGGTATTCGCATCACATTTCTTAGAGTTTCCGTACGTAAACGGAGGCTTGTTTGAGACTAAGATTAAACTGCCAACATTTACCGCAAGCTCACGGAAGCTGATCATTGAGTGCGGAAAGCTGAATTGGGATTCGATTAACCCAGATATTTTTGGATCCATGATTCAAGCGGTTGTTCATCCTGGTCAGAGAGAAAATCTTGGAATGCACTACACATCGGTTCCAAACATAATGAAAGTTATTGAACCTCTCTTCTTGAATGATCTTTATGAGGAATTAGAAAATGCAAAGAATGACATTAAGAAGCTTACAAAACTGCGTGAACGAGTTTCAAGAATTAAGATTTTTGACCCGGCATGTGGATCAGGAAACTTCCTCATCATTTCATATAAGGAGTTATCGAAACTGGAGTCCAAAATAATTAGTTATGCTAAAGATTCAGGTCATCAAATGATGTCCTATTCCGGGGTGTCACTAAACTCATTTTATGGGATTGAGATTGACGATTTTGCACACGAAATTGCCCGTCTTTCGTTGTGGTTAGCCCAGCACCAGATGAATCAATATTTTGATGGAATGTTTGGAATTATGAAAGCCACACTTCCGTTAAAAGAAAGTGGAAAAATTGTCTGTGCAAATGCTACCCGGATTGATTGGGATGAAGTTTGCCCTCGAAAAGATCAGTTCGGGAATGAGTATGAAATATACGTAATTGGAAATCCTCCATATTTAGGATCAAGTATGCAGGACGATGATCAAAAAAAAGATCTAGCGTTACTTTGCAAGGGTTATCAGAATTATAAAAACCTAGACTATATATCCTGTTGGTTTATCAAAGGTTCAGAGTATATAAAGAATACTCAGTTGAGACTGGCTTTTGTTTCTACAAATTCCATCTGTCAGGGTGAGCAAGTGGCGTTGCTCTGGCCTCATGTACTTGAAGATAAGTTGGAAATTTTCTTCGCATACACCTCCTTCAAGTGGTCTAACAGTGCTAAGGGAAATGCAGGTGTTACAGTTGTAATAATAGGGCTGCGTAATCTGTCAAAGAAACCCAAAATTCTTTATACAGAGAAAAATTTTATTCTGGTGAGCAACATTAATGCCTACCTGACACCAGGAAGAAATATTTATATTCCAAGGACGGGTAAACCAATTTCCGCTATTCCAAATATGGTTTATGGAAACAAACCTACAGACGGTGGTTATTTATTTTTGAATGCTGAAGAAAGAAAGACTATCCTAGATTCATCACCAGAGGCGTCTAAATTTATTAAAAGACTAATTGGTTCAGCCGAATTTATAAGAAATATCAATCAATGGTGCATCTGGGTTGAAACAAATCAAGTCGCGGAAGCAGTAAAAATACCTGAAATAAAAAAAAGATTTCAACTTGTAGCTGAATGGAGACTAAAAAGCAAAGCCCCGTCAACTGTTGCCTTTGCTGATTTCCCCCATAAGTTTAAGCAAATTACATACAAAAATAAGCCAGCAATTATTGTTCCAAGAGTTTCTTCTGAGAGGAGGGAATATATACCATGTGGATTTCTCAATGCTGATAGTGTGATTTTGGATTCTGCTCAAGCAATTTATAACCCTGAGCCGTATATTTTTGCCGTTCTAAATTCTAAGATGCACATAGCTTGGGTGCGTGCGGTTGGTGGAAGATTAAAAACAGATTTAAGGTACTCTTCAACGCTGTGCTATAACACATTTCCGTTTCCTAATATAACTGAAGAGCAAAAGGGGTCACTCACGAGTCACGTCTACAATATTCTGGAAGAGCGTGAGAAGCACCCAGAAAGGACAATGGCTGATCTATATGATCCAGACAAAATGCCTCATGGACTACGGGAGGCTCACAGATATCTAGATGTTGCTATAGACCAAATATATAGAAGTAAGCCGTTTGAAAATGATGAAGATCGACTAGCTCATTTGTTTGAGCTCTACGAAAAGATGATTACTAGCAAAACTAACAAATAATTTTATGAAAACAATTCAAGTCGCAGAAGCAACTTACGCTCAAACAGGACAAAGCACCAAGCTCAATGAATTTGGTATGCGTGAAATGCAAGCAAAAGCATTTGAGAAGAGAGGCGCTCAATACCTATTATTGAAAGCACCACCTGCATCTGGAAAGTCTCGAGCACTGATGTTTCTTGCTCTGGACAAGCTCACCAATCAAGGGATCAAAAAAGTTATAGTTACTGTTCCTGAAAAATCTATTGGTGGTTCTTTCAGTGAGACAAACCTAACTCAAGGTGGATTCTTTGCTGATTGGAAGCCTAATGATCACTACAACCTCTGTACTCCAGGCCTTGATAATGCCAAGGGTAAGGTTGAGGCTTTCAAGAATTTCATGGAGAACGATGAGAAGATTCTTATCTGTACTCACGCCACACTTCGATTTGCATGTGAACAAATTGAAGATGCAAAATTTAATGACGTTCTCATTGCAATCGATGAATTTCATCACGTGTCTGCCGACAAGGAAAGCAGTATTCTAGGACGAGTTCTACACGGAATAATGACGAACTCAAACGCACACATTGTTGCGATGACAGGATCATACTTCCGAGGAGATGGTGTTGCTGTGCTTTTACCACAAGACGAGGCAAAGTTTCAGAAAGTAACATATAACTACTACCAGCAGTTGAATGGTTATACGTATTTAAAAACCTTAGGTATTGGATACCACTTTTATCAAGGTAAGTACACGTCAGCCATTGCTGAGGTTTTGGATACGAATAAGAAAACTATTTTACATATCCCTAATGTAAACTCTGGAGAATCTACAAAAGACAAACTTAATGAGGTTGACTTGATTTTGGATATTATCGGTGAAGTAGATCATCAGGATCATGAGACTGGCGTGATCTATGTGAAGCGTGATGGAGATGGAAAAATGCTTAAAGTAGCAAACCTTGTCGATGATTCAGTTGATCGAGACAAGATATCAAACTACCTCCGCACAATGAAAAGCGAGGATGACATGGACATCATCATAGCTCTTGGGATGGCAAAGGAAGGCTTTGACTGGCCATATTGTGAGCATGCATTGACTGTTGGTTACCGAAGCTCTCTTACTGAGATTATTCAGATCATCGGTCGCTGTACTCGTGATAGTGCAAATAAAACGCATGCACAGTTTACAAATCTTATAGCTCAACCAGACGCAAAAGATGGTGAGGTTAAAGTGTCTGTAAATAATATGCTTAAAGCCATAACTTGCTCTTTGCTTATGGAGCAAGTTATGGCTCCTCACTATAATTTCAAGCCACGATTCCCAAATGACGATACGACATTTACTCCCGGTGAAATTAAAGTAAATGGATTTAAGGCTCCAAGTACGGATCGAGTGCGTGAAATAATCGAGTCTGACATCAACGATCTTAAGGCTTCAATTCTTCAGGACGACCAAATGATCAAGGCATTGCCTGGAAATGTTGATCCTGAGGTAATAAACAAAGTGATGATCCCGAAGATTATCCAGTTGAAATATCCTGATCTTACCGACCTTGAAGTTGAAGAAGTGCGTCAACATGTCGTTGTTGATTCAGTGATCAAAAACGGAGAAATCAAAGAAGTTGGAGATAAGAAGTTCGTCAGAATGGCTGGGCAGTTTGTAAATATAGACGACCTCAATATTGACCTTATCGACAGCATCAATCCGTTCCAAGAAGCTTTTGAAATTCTTTCAAAATCAGTGACATCAAGCATTCTTAAAGTAATTCAGGATACTATCGACTCGTCTCGAATTGAGATGACGCCAGAGGAAGTCAAAATTCTGTGGCCTAAAGCAAAAGAGTTCACAATTCAAACAGGTCGAAAACCTGAGATCTCTTCGTCAGATCCTCTTGAGAAAAGACTGGCTGAAGCGGTACTCTATCTGAAGAAACTTAAGGCTGAACAAATACAAAATTAATATGGATAAAAAAGATTTACTAGATTTAATAAACGATGACGACTTAGGACTTCTCGATATAGAGAAGAAGTCTGTATCTGCTACACCAGATGATCGATTGTCAGAATCATTTATGGAAATAAATGAGTTCTTTTCGTTGAATGGTACTGAGCCAAAAGGTGGCGGAGACATTCATGAACACAAGCTAGCTTCTCGACTTAAGCATATTAGAGAAAACAAAGAGCAAAAAGATTTTCTAAGTAAGTTTGATATTCATAACCTACTAAAGACTACGGCAAAAGAACTCGACACTGTGAGTGATATTTTTGCAGATGATGATCTGGATCTTCTTTCAATTGAAGACAGTTCTGTTTTTAATATAAAGAATGTTCCAGAAATCAGACAAGATCGTTCAGATCCTGACTTTGTTGCACAGAGAGAGATTTGTGCTGATTTTGATCAGTATGAACATTTGTTTGCGCAGGTTCAAAGAGATTTAAAGACTGGGACAAAAAAGCTCGCCACCTTTGTGGAAAGTGAGATGAAACAAGGAGATTTCTTTGTCCTTAGTGGCGTTTTGATATATCTAGAAAAAGTTTACGATCCATACAGAGGCAATAGTCAAAAAATAAACCGACGAACTCGTTGTATCTATGAAAACGGAACAGAATCTAGTGTCCTATTGCGATCTTTAGGAAAAAGATTGTCTGATGCAGGTTATGCCATAAAAGATAATCCTGACATGGTGACTATCGAAGACGGAGATTCTGAGACAGGATATATTTATGTACTTAAGTCACTCAGCGATAACCCAAGAATTGCTAATACTAAAAACCTTTTCAAGATTGGCTTTTCAACCACGAGTGTTGAAGATCGAATAAAGAATGCAGATCAAGACCCTACTTATCTCATGGCTCCAGTCTCTATCGTTGCTACTTATCGATGTTTCAACATGAATCCACAAAGATTTGAAAGATTGATCCATCGTTTCTTTAACGAGTCATGTTTGGATCTTGAAATCACTGACAAGAACGGAAAGAACTATCTACCGAAAGAGTGGTTCATTGCTCCAATTATGGTGATAGGGAATGTGATTGAACTAATCATTAAGGGTGAGATCGTTAACTATTCTTATGACAAGGTTACTGAGTCAATCGTAAAAATTAAATAATTTCTATCTGCTTATTTTTCAGAATGATCTTACTCTTAAAACAAGTAAGCAATTCTCGTTTCTCATCAATTGATCCATCCTTCAAAATAAACTTAGCGTAGTCTCTGATGTCTACGTCTTTAATTTGTATCTGTTGTTTGATATTCAGTACTGATTGATTGAATCTCTTAATTCGCTCGACTTCGGATTTGATTTTGTCCCTCATTCCAATCTCACTAATATTTATGCTATCGAGTAGTTTCTCGAATTGTTCTATCAAATCAATTTCATTGATGTATCCACACTTACAATACTTATCCTTCGATTTGGTACAGCTATAGTAGACGTGTCTGTTTACTGATCCGTCTTTGAGCTTCTTAAACTTCTCGTCTGCACAGATCCCGGAATCACAAAGACCGCAAGACATTATCTTTGTGAAAGCAAACTCTTTTGGTTCTTGTACTCGCAGCACCTGACTTTTTACCTGTCCCTGTACTTGATCAAACAGTTCCTTGGAGATGATTGGTTCATGCTTCCCGGTATAGAAATTTCCACTCTTTTTAGGATATTCAAAAACTCCATAGTAGATGGGGTTTTGCAGTATGAGATATATGTTACTGAGCGTAAGTCCTTTGTTGCCGTTTCTGGTCTTAAAATTCAACTCAAACTTGAGCCAGTGGAATAGCTTTCTGCCTGACCATTGTTCATATGCCACCTTCTCAAACATCTGCTTTACTATCGGTGCTCGTTCGTGATCTATGACGACTTCGCACTTCTTATCCATTCTTTTCTCGTTGAGATATCCGACTACAGCAGGTCCCGGTCGCAATCCCATTTCACATCTGGTTCTAAGCCCTCGCTTAACATTGATACTTTTATTATCGTTCTCAAGTTTTGCTTGAGAGCATAAGATCATCAATAGGAATTTCTCATTCGGTGAGTTTTTGAAATGTTGTCCGTATGTTCGGATCTCAATTAACTTGTTTTCATCCATAAGATCGACGACGGATCCAAGATCACCTGCATTTCGCGAAAGACGATCTGGTGCCCACGTAAGTATTCCTGTGTATCTACCTCTGCGAACATCCTCAAGTAATTCTTTAAACACAGGTCTTTGCCCAGACTCTTTCGCTGAGTGAGATTCACGCCTAATATCTACGACGGTTAAACCATCTCGATCAGCAATCGTTAACATCTCCTTTACCTGAGACTCAATCGAAAGAGCTTGTTTCTCATCTGATTCGGTTGATTTTCTGGCGTACAGGACGTATCTAACTTTTGCCTGAATTATCTCCGTTTTAATACCTAGGTTGCTTATGTACTGCGTTTCCATAGATATATTAATGACAGACCAGTTGGTGGTGCATAGACTATGCAGAACTAGGGATTCATCGCATGGTCGCGTAGGGCTTAGCAAAACGCTTCATTTGCGATAAAATAGATTCGTGGCGGAAAGTCCGCCGGACAATTGAATACGAATGACCTAACCCCTTTGGTTCGCCAAAGGATATGGTCGAAAATTCCGAACCAACGTAAAAACCCCGTCATCAGGGTCGTTGGTTCGGTTACCTAGGGAAACTTAGGTAGGGATGACCGAAAGGTCTCCTCCTGGTGGCGGGATTTTTGTGTATCTGGCCATCTAATTATTAGAAAACCGAACCAACAATAATGGAAAATAAAACAGTCAGGAAATGTCCTGAGTGCCTTGCAGAAGTACCTGCAGAGGCTAAGAAGTGTTCACACTGCGGTAGTAAGTTAAAACAACCAACGTCGCGCGTAGTAAAGCTCGTAGCTGTACTCTTCGGTGTAGGATTTCTTGCCAGCATGATTATGGGAGCCGTTGGTCCTTCCGGATCTTCAGTACCAGATCAACCAACAACGTACGACTACGAACTTTCAGCAAGATCATTCTCTGAGTTCTATGTCGAGCGTCTGCTCAAGTCGCCATCTACCGCAGACTTCTGTTCGGGTACAACAACAGATCTCGGAGATAACCGATGGAAGGTGGTGTCGTGCGTCGATAGTCAGAACGGCTTTGGTGCAACCATTCGATCCAATTGGCAGACGATCATGATCTTCGATGGCACTGATGTGGAAGACATGGGTGCATGGAAGGTAGAGCAGGTCATTTTCGACGGGAAGGTCGTTTACCAGAAGGAGGACTAGGCTTGTCTTCGATAACAGGGACGTCGAACATGGCGAGTATCTCCGCGGCTCGCTTCTTAGCTTTCTCCCGCTTTCGTTCCTCTTCGGCTTCGTCTGCCGCTGCTGGTCTATAGATCTGCGGTCTGCGATACCTCGGATGGTGGGTTGCTAGCCACAGGTTCGTATACCTGAAGTCTTTGTTCCTGATACCGTGGAGCACGTTGCTTTCAGCGACATCGGAAACCACATCCTCGCCAACCGATAGGGCATCGTTAAAGCGAGCTCGAAAATCGACATCCTCTTTGATCCACCGATAGACGGTGTTTCTTGATACACCAACCTTTTCACACGCAATCTGCACGACAGGAGTTCGCTCAAGTTCCTCAAGGAATTTGTCTGTCAGCCTATCTTTCTTCATAACGCTCTATCTTCACTTTCCGACCAGTGAGCTTCTCGTACCGCATGATGATGAGGTCGCAGAACTGCGGCTCAAGCTCGCACCCGTACACCTTTCGACCGAGCATCTCTCCGGCAATCAGCGTACTGCCAGATCCAAGGAAACTGTCGAGGATAATATCCTTCGGATTCGTGCAGCGCTTGATCGCTTTCTCATGGAGCTTTGGCGGCTTTGAGGTTGCGTGCTCATAGTCTTTCGCAGAGATGCGCTTAACCGCCCAGATGTCGTTGATCTCATCGAGCAGGTTGTTTCCGGTGCCAAGTTCCTTGTTCATTGCCTCGTTCAGATTGGTGGTGTCCGAGAGGTACGGCTTTCCGCGCGTTCCATACACCACAGGTTCGTACACCTTGTTGAAGGCCACGGAGGGGACTGGGTTTTGGCAATTCTTCAGCCAGAGGCACACACGCCGATTAAGGATTCCGAACGATCTGTACAGAGACTGAGGAATCTCAATCATCGATTGATCGCACCAGTAGAAGACATGTAGGTCTTTCTGGGAGACGGTGAGCGCGGCTTCTATGCTCTTTCTGATGAACTCGCGGTACTCGTCGAACGAGCGGTCGTCATTCACGTTTCCTCCGTAGCTCTTTCCGCCGCTAATGCCTGAATCGTAATTGATCTTGATGTTATAGATTGGGTCGGAATAGATCATTGCGGCCCGCTCCTTTCCAAACAGTCTCTTTAGATTATCCTTATCGGTTGAATCTCCGCAGAGTACGCGATGTTTTCCGAGGACGATAATGTCACCGAGCTTGGTGGTCGGCTTCTTGATCTTCTTTAACTCCTCATCGACATCGAATCCCTCTTCATCGACAGACTTATCCGCGTCGAAGATATGGCCGAGTTCTATGTCGTCGAATCCTGCGAACTCAAGGGTGCCAAGATCGAAGGTCTTGAGAAGCTCCATGTCCCAGTCCGCCGTGATCTTGTTCGAAGCGATGAGGTACTCATCCGCTTCCTGCTTGGTGAGCTTGCGGTTGGGTACACGTACGTCGATAAGTTCGTCTCCGCGACCGAGTAGTTGCAGCGCCTTGATACGCTGATGCCCGGCAAGTATCTTGCCGTCCGTATCTACCGCAGGAACCTCAACAAGATTGAACTTCTTGAGGCTGCGTTTTAAGTCCGACATCTGCTTGTCGGTGATAATGCGAGGGTTTACCTCTTGGGGAACGAGATCGTTCACACGTTTTTGGACCGTGGTCCATGATAGTTTTTTCATAGCAAAGCATGACTAAAAACGAATAATGTTTTTGTCATTTAAGGCCTCCGTTTTTTCAGCACCGTACGGAAACCCCTTCTTTGCTTGTTGTCTCCCTATTCTAGCAGGGAGGGTGTAAAATGTCAAAAGATTATTTGCATTTTACTCTGAGATTTGCTATAATAGGGGTATGCATCGAATACAAAAGCAGCTTCTAGACCTCATCGCCACTCACAAGGACTTCGGTTCGTACAGTCTGCGCAAGATCGCAGAAATGCTGGGTGCGGAAGGAAAGCCTCAGACCGCCAAATACCATCTCCAGCAGCTTGAGAAGGCAGGACTAATTCAGATGAATCTGGAAGAGGGGGTAATTCGCTTGGTAAACAAGGGGTACAGCAAGGCAAGTCCAAGCCCGATCTACTCACTGCCCGTGGTTGGCGCGGCGAACTGCGGACCGGCAGCCATTTTTGCCGAGGAGAATGTGGATCAGTACCTCAAGATTTCTTCTTCGCTTCTCCCTCGCAACAAGAAGGGTCTCTATGCCCTTGTTGCTGACGGCGATTCGATGAACAAGGCGGAAGTGGAGACAAGCAAAACCATTGAGAGCGGCGACTTTGTGTTGGTAGACAGTGAACAGAAGTCATATCGCAACGGTGACATCGTCGTAGCCGTGATCGATGGACTTGCCACGATCAAGCGATACAAGGATGACAAGGCCAACGGCCAGATTATCCTGGAGGCTGACTCGACAGAAAAGTACTTACCGATCTTCATACACGAGGGAGACAACTTCATCTTGAACGGCAAGGTGGTGGGCATTATCAAAAATCAATTCAACTAAGATGACAAAGAAATACATCAAAAATGCGGGTAAGCAATGGACACCTGAAGAAGTGAAGAAGCTTAAGGAACTTGCAAAGGGCAACACGCCAACACGTGTGATCGGTCTTAAGTTAGGTCGTCCAGAAGCTGGGGTACGTGCGAAAGCTTCCGAAAAGAAGGTCAAACTCGCACCTCCAAATCAGTCTCCTTATAACCGAAAGAAGAAGTAACCATGGCTACAAACGTTAAAAAGAAAACGAGCTCAAGCTCTACCGAATCGGCCAGCGCACCAAAGATTGCCGCGACTGATCCCGTAGTGTTGGAGCTGTGGACAAGATCTGGTGGCCGTTGCGAATTCCATGGGTGCAATGAGTATCTTCTTGAGGATGAGCTGACGACCAATCAGGCGAAGCTCGCTGATATAGCACATATAGTCGCACGAAGTGCGAACGGCTCTCGTGGCGAGGATCCGATGCCTCTTACAGAACGCAACAAATTTGAAAATCTTATGCTTGCTTGTACAACACACCATCGGATGATCGACAACAAGAGATTGGCTGATCATTTTCCTAAGGAGTTGTTAATGCAATACAAGCAAGACCATGAAGCAAGAATTCGGCATCTCACCAACATGAAGCCTGAGCACGAAACAGTGGTCTTGCGTGTGCTGGGGAATATCCGAGGCGACAGCGTCTCCGTGTCTCATGAAGAAGTTCGCACAGCAGTACTCGACGCAAAACGATATCCTCGCTATTTGCGAGGCGACCGTACCATCGAGATTGACTTGCAGGCTCTTTCGCAAGAGGTTAATGCAGACTATTGGACAGCCGCGAAGTCGAGTATTGATGATGTGGTCACCCAATTGATTGCACCTGGTATAGCTAAGAAAGAGATTGGCCACTTATCGGTATTTGCTCTCGCTCGCATTCCTGTGCTCGTGTACGTCGGTAATGCTATTGGAGACAAGGTTGTCACTGATTTTTATCAGCGTCATCGAGATGAGCCTATGGATTGGCGCTGGCGACATGGTGAGGTTGCCGCTTTCGATGTTACTCGAATTCAGCACGGTACTGATCAGAAGCGAATCGCGCTTGTCCTGTCACTCAGTGGACGCATAACTCGCGAATCACTCCCTGCAAATATAGATGACCAGTACCACATATATGAAATCGCACCTGTAGGTATCAACCCCGACAGATCGATATTTAACACTCGCGAGAGTCTTGCTGCTTTTCAGCGAACATATCAGTCTGCTTTGCGAGCGATTGAAGCTGAACATGGATTAAGGGGAGAACTACACCTCTTTCCAGCAATACCAGCCCCAGTTGCAGTAATTTGTGGACGAGAGTTGCTAAAAGACGTTAGTCCGCAGCTGCATGTATATGATCGCATTGGTGACGGGTACGAATTAGCATTAACTATTAACTAAACTTATATGACACCCAGCAAATACCTAGAAAACTTGCTTGCCTCACAGAATCTGTCGGACACACAGGAGAAAGATCTGCAAGCCCACAAAAAAGAAGTGACTGACTTCCTCCGCGAGGAGTTCGGGACTGATCCCGTTATCAAGTACGCGGGATCAAGAGAGAAGGGTACGATGATTTGTGACCGCTATGACCTCGACATCGTCTGCTACTTCCCGAGCTCAGACGAACGTTCCTTGAAGGAAATCCGTGAAGATGTCGCGAACCGGCTCTCCGAAAAGTACCTGCTCACGCACAAGTCATCTGCAGAGCGCATCTTGGATCTGAAGGGGTCAGATACACCCGGTGACTTCCACATTGATGTGGTACCAGGGCGTTTCATCAAGGATACTAAAGACGTCTTTCTGCATGTTGCAAACGGCGACAAAGAGAGAATGCAGACTAACCTAAAAGTGCACATTGATCACATCGTGAACAGTGGTTGTGTGCCGGTCATTCGTTTGGCAAAGCTCTGGGCACATCGTAATAATCTGAGGATCAAGACGTTCGTGCTGGAGTTGTTTGTCGTAGAAGCACTCTCTGGCTACCAGAACAAGGGAGACCTCCGAAAAGGATTCATCAAAGTAATGGAAGCTTTTAAGGATGACTTCTCTTCGACACAGCTCGTTGATCCCGCCAACACGAACAATATTGTTTCCCAGCTCGTAGACGATTCAGAGAAGAGGGCCATTTCTCAGGCAGCAGAAATGGTTCTCGAGAAGATTAAAGATTCGGATGAGGTGGAGGAGTGGCAGGATGCCTTTGTTGACGAGGGTGATACCTCTAAGTCGGCACATGGTGCTGCCGCAGCAACAACGGTTGCGTACACGGCTGGAAGCACATTCCAGCCCAACCGACCATGGGGCGGCTATGATTCCGGAGAGTGAGAAGCAGTGGCTTAAAGACACACTGCCAGCTTTAAGCATCAATCCAGAGAATAGCGAAGTGAGCGGTGAACTCACTTTTACGGCTACTTATGATGGGGAAGCTGGGTTTACCTGGCTTGTTGAGCCTGGTCAAATCGCGCCTGGTGAAGTTCTCACTGCAACTTATAAGATACGCATAAAGCCTGGAAAAGATGCCGACGATATACCTACTCTCACGGTAGAAGACGATGCGATAGAAAAAGTTCTCGATCGACATTTCTATACGAGCGGCAACGCCTGTCTGTGTGGTCCGGTTGAAAAGCAGCGCTTCCTAAAGTCGGGCTACTCTTTTATAAAATATCTCGATCAGCTCGTGGTGCCCTTTCTATATGAGCAGACCTACTTCGAGAAGTATCGTAAATGGCCATGGGGAGAGTATGCTCATGGCGCTGCTGGTGTTTTCCAGTCTTTCGCTAACAGTGAAGGAACCATTGAGGATGTTCAAGCGTGCCTTCAGCAGTTGCGTAAGGATAAAAAGTGGGATCGGATACGAGCCGTTCTTTCAGGAAGAGAACGAGTTACTGAAACAAGTAAGTGCTTCTGCACTAGCCCCGATCAAATCAGGAGATGTCACCCCACGGCTTGGTTTGCCTTACTAAGACTGCGTTCGGCGATTCAGAAGTACGCTGTGCGACTGAATAATTGAGTATGGAGAAGTATTTAAAACCCTATCAAGAATACTTAGACCGCTACGATCGCCATACCGTAGAGAAATGTCGTTGGTGGGAACAGCACACACCTAGTCTTGATGAGCTTCGAGAAAAGGCTAAAGAGAAAGGAGAAGAGGTGGATGAAAAGGAGCTGATCCGTGCTGCAAATGCGTATACGAACCTCCACTTCTTCTTCCTTACCGGTGATCGCTACATCAACAAAGAGAAGACTATTCGTGAATGGATGCAGCGGGATGAGGAGAGCGATAGGTTCTTTGAGAATGTCAGGGAGCCAGAGAATATCAACTGCTTAACTTGCGGTCGTTTGATGTTCGTTAGCTCTAAGCACAATCAGCAAGGATTCAAGGATGAGGAAGACAAGGTCTTGTTCTTCTTTGACTGTCCATTAGAGCACATGCCACGACGAGCCTTCTATGATAATGGTGAGGAGTTTCGACGTGAGAAGCCAACCTGCCCAAAGTGCCGAACTGAAGTGGTTGAGGAAGATAAGTCTACGGAGGAGAAATGGATAACTGTAACGGCATGTCCGAATTGCGAATATGCGGATACTTCAGAGATTGAACGTACTGTCGAAAAGGAAGATCCGCACTTCGAGCGTGATAGAGCCAGGTTCTGTCTTGATGAGAAGCGAGGGCAGGAATTCATTGAAGCAAAACAGAATATGGAAGGCATGGCGCGCTTGATGGACGAGATCAAAGAAAAGGAGAAGAACAAGGATAAATATGACGCAGTCGCAAAACTTAAGAAGCTGAAGATACTAGAACTTGAAGAGCTGATTGTTCTTGTCGTCGAGAAAGCTGAATACATTCGTTTCCAACTCAAGGATCCAGAGATTGGTAGGGATGTGGTGGTGCCGTTTGCAGTCTATGAGAAGAAAGCCGATCGAGAGGAATATGACAGCAAGAAGACTCTGGAGAAGCTAATCAAGACGGCTTTGGCTGATACTAACTGGCGGCTTATGAGTGACGGCGTGAGTTATAGGCTCGGGATGCTTGAGGGTAGGTTAAGGGCATATGAGCGAGAAGAGGACCTGCTTAAGCTAGTGAGTCAAAAGTGATAACATTGATATGTTTATGAACAAAATCAGGGCATTTTTTGAGAAAATAGGAGTAGAAAGGAAGAATCAAAAGACCTTTCTGTTTTTTCTAGTTGCAGTTGCACTGGCGACGTTCTTCCTGATCAACACGCAGTTCCTTTCGGCAGTCACGCCAGTGATGTTCGTAGTCGTATTTGGTATTTTCTTTTCGGCGCTCTGGTTTGTCGCCGGATACAGCGTCTTTCGTTCGCTATTGGTTGCGAGCGTTGGGCTGAGCTTCATTCTGTTTATCGGGCAATCATATTGCGCACTTCCAGAAGTGAATAGGGTAGCTAACGACTCACTAATGACGCTCATTGGCTTCGGTTTCATTTACATCGGGGTGCAGTTTGTGCGATCTCTGTACAAGGAACTGTTCGGAGACAAGCAAGCAAAAGAGGAGTGGCGACAGAAAGGGATGATCCCGTTGTTCAAGGAAATGAACGGCAACAAGCATTCATGGCTCGTTCTCCTCACTTACGGAGCACTGATCTCTCTTTTTATCTGGCAGATATACAGTGTCATTAATCCGATAATCAATGGGCTCTGTGTCTATCAATAAAATATGTCTCAAAACAACGCGCACATGAATGAGTCTAGGGAACACCGAACGGAGCGCTTCCAGAATAGTGACCCTGTAGAAATAATTGAGTCTCTACTAGGTTCCATACAAAGTTTCTTTAATAATGAAATTGCGGCGACTTTCGATAACCCAAACAATCGTCAGACATCCCTAATGTTTTTAGGGGTGCATTCAGTTGCTCTTACTATTTCTCATGGCTTTTTTGGAAAAGAAGGTGAAAAAGGATACAGGAAGTTTGTCCAGACCTACATGGATATGGACGGTGATTCTGCTGATAAGAAGTTCTCAACAATAGCTTCAGAAATACACGAATGGCGAAATGTAATCGCTCATCGTTGGCTCAATGTTGCGGGACATGAAATCGGTTATAACTTCGACATGCCTGAAGGCTGGAAGAAGGAAGGAGATGTAATTTATATAAACCCTCAAATTTACCTAGATCAGTACCTAAGAGCTTTCGATCGCTCAAAGGGAGGAATGATTTATCGTTATCCTGAGATCCTTACAACTCCAGAAGCTCTTGAGGCAGCTAAAAAGAGGATGCTGGAGAAGTATATTGATGAAGCCTAGGGACTGTCACTTTTGTCACTTTTTGAAGCGCACGAGACGCGTCGTTTCGATAACCTAGAAGGGAGCTAAACGGACTAAGCAGGGCTTGGCCGACAACGGTTCTAACTCGAGACGGCCAGCATGAAAATAAAGCACCGAATACATCGTATTCGGTGCTTTATTTTTAACTGTTCTACACGATGAGAAAGGCGGAGGCGGTCTACAGGCTGGAACGAGCTTGCGAGTGAAGCCTGTCGCCGAGCCGGGGTCGCGAGTTTCGAGCATAGCGAGAAAACTTGTGACCGAATCCCTGTCGGGCAGCAAACTCAAGACAGATTTATTTCTGTTCAAATCTCACTTTGCTATACTCTCCTTATGAATGAAATAAACTGGAATGATTTTGAAAAAGTAGCACTTCGTGTGGGGACCATTATTAACGTGGAGGCGTTTCCTGAAGCGCGGAAACCTGCATATAAACTAACGATTGATTTTGGTCCTGATATAGGAATCAAAAAATCGAGCGCACAAATTACTGTGCACTACAGTATGGAATCATTGATTGGTCGGCAAGTGATTGCTGTTGTAAATTTTCCTCCAAAACGAATTGGACCGTTTGTGTCTGAGTGTCTAACGACTGGATTCGCGGATGAAAACGGTGATGTCGTGCTCGCACAACCTGGGCGTCCGGTTCCAAACGGAAGCGCGTTGTTTTAAAAGTTTTTTAATCTCTCGTTAAATTACTTTTTGCTATACTACATATGTTTTATCGATCTTAATTGACCGTTATGAGTTTTGAATCATTTGGAGGTGTTGGTAGAAACAGTAGAGAGTATGAAGCGAATTCAAACCCAGATTTTGCAGAACAAGTAATTGCATATTTGCCTGAAATGGAAGTGGTACACCTTAGTGAACCACTTCCGTTTCGAGATAGTTCTTTTGATGTTGATACATTAGGACAATACGTCGGTGCTTTTGAAACGTTGATATTCGATGATACAGGGGAGACGTATAAGGACAATGAGAAAGGTGTAAAAAATCTTATACGGTTTGTAGGGAAGAAAAACAACTAAAAGAAAAAACCACCCCCCGTAAGAGTGGTTGTTTGTGTGATCGAGCTCGTCACGTTAGTGTAATGAGCTCTTTCGTTGGATTGACCCTGATGACTTCGTCAAATCCATCTGAATCAATGTGTTCCGCCAGTTCATGAAAGAGGCCGTGGTCGTGTCTAGGTGCGTTTTCTGAGAAAAAGATAACATCCTCGTTGTGGGGATTTTTTCTGTCTCCGCTTTTTGCAATCCCAGGCTTTTTCCAGAACCATTCCTCTACAACTTCAAGAGGAGTGACAAAATATAGCGCGACAACGTTGTCTGCTCCATATTCCCGAAGTTTTTGTAGAAGCCTTTCTCTTTCACCACTTGATCCGGTCCAACAATCGAGTAGGAGTGTTATTCCGGATTGCGTCGAAAGCTTTCGAGAAAGCAATCGATGCATGACGTGGAGCGCATACGTGTTTGCTCCTGAATACGCGCTTGTGTAAACGGAACCAAAGAGACGAATCAAAATCTCGTCCCTGCTCACTCCCTGCATCTCGGGGGTTGCTTCGAGAAGCCTACTTCCGTAGTGACTCTTGCCTGAACCTCTCTGTCCGACAAGAACAAAAACAGTATTTGGTTTTTTCAAAAGATCCTCCTTTAGGGTTGTTCGTTATTTGAGTAAAAAATTACAACATATGCATGTTTGTGTCAATCATCTGTCTTGCTGTTTGATTTTTTAAACGGGCGGTATAAATTTGCTATACTCCTTTTATGACAGTATTTCTCGCCCAATTTGTAACCATTGCCGTTGTACACTTACTTGCCGTGGTAAGTCCGGGGCCTGATTTTGCGATGGTTGCTCGAAACAGTATGTTGTACTCACGGAAGGTTGGTGTGCACACAGCTATTGGTATTGCTGTGGGTATTTTGGTGCACGTTGCATATTCATTGTTGGGTATCAGCTTTATTATTGCGCAATCAATTATTCTTTTTTCAATTATCAAATACATCGGTGCTGGATATTTGCTCTACATTGGATACAAATCGCTTCGTGCACAGCCGGTGTCTGATACGGAAGTGATCGCACAGGAAGAGGTGGTTACTGTGCCTTTTTGGAATTCATTCAAAACTGGATTTTTAACAAATGCGCTCAACCCAAAAGCTACACTCTTTTTTCTTGCACTCTTCACACAAATTATTGATCCAGCAACTCCAAAGATGATACAGCTTGCGTACGGTATTGAGATGATGATGATTACGCTCGTGTGGTTTGTACTGGTTGCACTGTTTTTCTCAAATGCGCATATTCGAACACGAATTAAAAAAGTGCAGCATTACGTGGAGCGATTCACAGGTGTAGTGCTCATTGCTCTTGGAATAAAAGTAGCTTTGGCAGGGAGGGAGTAAAAGGATTTTGTATTGTAATAAATAAAACGCCAAGATAAACTATCTTTGATGAAAACATTATTCTGGATGATTCTTTTCGCAGGAGCTGTCACCTTACTTGTTGGATTTTTTGTAAAACCAATTGAAGATTCAGCGTTTGTAAACTTTGAGAACGAAGTGATAGTAAATACTGCTGTAGATTCTGAAGTAGAGCAACAGGCTGACATGGTTCTTGAAAAAACGCCTGTAGAAATTCAACCAGAACCAGAAATTACTGACCCTTTGTCTTGGAATACATTAACGTCGGCCATTGTTCCTGAAAAAATTCCGTTTAGTACTTATTTGCAAACGATTCTTGAAAAAAACGGGATATCTATGATTGGTGATTCTGACGGTGAGCGATGGTGGATCACTGTGTTGAATGAAGAAATATTGCCAGAAGATAGTGGTCAACAAAGACGTCTGGGAAACGCACCCTATGGAAGAAGTATTCTGACACTGACAATTATGAGTACCGAAGAATTTCTTACGTACATTAAAACTGAACAACAAACACGATTGCAATCAAACCTTATGAATTTACCCGTACCTGGCGAGATCGGAGAGATTGTATTGTTTGGTACAGCTTGGAATTGGTTTGATTTTGAAGATGCGTATGATGGAGGTTTTATGCGAACATATTTTCGTGAAGAAAACGGGTATGTAATTTCGTTTAGATTAAGTGATGAGATAGTTACTTCACAACCAGATATTTCAAAATTGCAGAGTGTTCAGTTCCTCAAAATTGAAGAGTAATGGGCCGTCTTTCCTATTTTCTATCTCTACGGTATACTCGTGCATATGGCAAAACGACAAACAGGTCTAAAAAAGACCACACCAGCAAAGAAGGGTCCAGCACGAATGGCTGCAAAAAAGAAGATGCTTGAGATTAAGGCGATGAAGCCAGCTGCTCGAAAGAAGGCTCTTAATGGGTAATAGTTTTATTTTATAGAGAACAAAACAAAAGCCGCATCCAGGAACTGGATGCGGCTTTTGTTCATAAGGGAATGTCTTTTTTGCTGCACTTGTACCTTTACCTCGAATAGTCTAATCTGCGAAGTAAAGAAGTAGTAATGATTACAATAAATAAAACCTTGTTCCATGAGGTTTTTGGGTTGATTTTTGACGGGTATGCTGCCCGGACTGGTATTTTTTCAGAGCATCATGCAACGACGGTTGGACCACAACATGTGTACCGTCCACGACGTGTGCAACAAGGGAGTGTGGATCATGTGTATTGGCTTGCACTTGTTGCGATGTCTGATCGGAGGACAAACAGCACGATGTTGTACAAAAACTTTGCAAAGATGTTTGATCGAAATCCGAGTTTGTTTGTACGTGGAAAATTTCCAACCTTGAAACGTATGACAACGTTATTTCGTCAGTATCAAATTGCAGTGCCTGTTGGTGATATAGCGTTCTTCATTGAACGCAAGCGTCATCTCGATACATACTTTGATGGTGATCCGTTTGCTCTTTTTGCAAGCGCAAAAAACATCGACGAGCTAATGATTCATTTCAAGAAGTTGGCAAAGCAATACAGAATCAAAACGTTGTTTCCTGGTGCAAAGGAAAAAATATTTTGTCTGCTTGCAATGTTCCTTCGTGAATTTGAAGACCTTGGTTTTGCTGATGTGATTCCTATTGATGTGTGGGTTCAGTCAATAGCTGCTTCAACTGGTGTGCTTGAAGGGGAGGGATACATTAAGTTTCAAAAGCTTGAACAGTCTCTCCGACCTGCAATGCAAAAGGTGTTCAAAAAACATCTCGACACCGACGGTGCGGCAAATGCGACCTGGGTACTTGGAAAGTTTGGATGCACACACTGTCACCGTAGTGATATGGAGACATTGTGTCCGGTGTATCACTTGTGTCGAGGTCCGTTTGCTCGGACACGGCACAAAGTTTCGGGGAAGCATTTAGGGGTTATCGAGCTTCCTCTTAATCATCTTCCAAAACATGGAACATAATCATTTCACGTCTCGTTAGACGTGTTTTTCTTTCCGAATAAAACACATAAAGAAAAAACTCGCGCCCCTGGCGCGAGTTGAAGTTTTTCTTTAATAAAAAGGAATGTTTGTCACAGACCTCGTGTTGCTCTCAACAGATCTTGAACTGTTTCTTCGCGGCGCGTGAGTACCACATTTCCGTCACTGAGAAGCAACAGGCCTTTCGGACGAGTTCTTCCGTTGTAGTTGAATCCCATCGCAGCACCATGAGCCCCTGTGTCGTGAACGACAATGAGATCACCGTCCTCTTCGTTGGTGTAGATCTGTGGCAAGGAACGCTGAGTTGCCAGTCTGTCGCAGTTCTCACAAATGGGGCCTACGATGTTGACCGTCTCATTGTTTCCAATAGCTCGCTTGCCTCCCCAAGGAAGAGTTGTGATGTGGTGATACGCATCATACATTGCAGGGCGCATCAGAGCCGGCATCGCGACTTCAACGCCAACATGTTTTTGATACGTATCCTTGCGATTAATCGCACGCGTCACCAAAACTCCATGGGGGCCAGTTATGCAACGGCCATTTTCCATGAAGAGTTGTGGTTTAAAGCCGTGGGTTTTTACAAACTGGTCCAGTCTCACACGACACCCTTCTCCAAAGCTCTCGAGATCGAATGGATCTCCGTCAGGCTTGTAGGGAATTCCAATTCCGCCACCTGCGTTGATGAACTCCACTTCAATTCCAAGCTCGCTTTCGAGCAATGCTGCAGCTTCGAGAAGCAGGTCGATGGTCACGAGCATGTGCTCGAAATCCAAATCGTTGCTGGCCACCATTGTGTGAAGGCCGAAACGAGTCGCTCCCATTTCCCGAGCCATCCTGTAGGCAGGAACAATCTGCTCCCACATGATGCCGTACTTTGCTTCTTGAGGGTTCCCGATGATGATGCTCCCAGTCTGCTTGTCTCCGGGGTTAATCCGAAAGCAAATCAGTTCAGGAAACATGTTTTGCATGTACGGTTTCCAGAGGAAATTGACATCGTCGAGGTTCAGAATGCAACCACCCCCTTTGAGGAGTGCTGTTTCGAATTCATGTTGCATCGTATTGTTTGACGTAAACATGATCTTCTCCTGGCTTGCTCCTGCGGCACGAGCGAGAATGAGTTCGACCTCCGAAGAGCAATCAAACCCAAAACCCATGTCGTTCATGATTCGCAAAATCGCAGGATCAGGAAGTGCCTTTACTGCGAAGAATTCCTGAAACCTAAACGGCATGTGGCCGATGAGGTTGGAACTCGTCTCTTTGATTCCTTTTTCATCGTAGATGTGGAACGGCGTTCCAAATTCTTCGATGATTTCAGGAAGCATTGGATAGAGTCGGTTTTCAAAGTCTTTTGACATTGGCATTGTTTTTTGTCCTTTCTTCAATTTCTGGTTGATTTTTGATGAGCAGATGTGCTCTTTAAATCTGAGATTACGTATATATAGAAGAAAGTCAATTATAGTTGCCATTCTCTCTATTTTGAGTAGTATCGGGTTTGTAAGAACCTAAACAATCAACCAAGGAGGTAAAGTATGAAGTGGCCAAGTTCACTCACATTGATTCGACATGACACGTCGGCGTACAATCTGTTGCGCCCGAAAAAACAGGCAGACCCCATCTATCAGGATTTCATGGAAGCATGGAAAAAAGACCCAAACTCGGAAAGGTGTCTTCAGCTCGCTCATCAGGTGAAGGCAAAATTTGCTCTTGGCCATGGTGATGCAGATACACCACTCGCTGATGCCGAAGGGCGACAAGCGTTTGAAACCGGAGTTGGTTTGCGCGAAAACAGTGCAGACCTACCTGATGTTATCTTTGTCTCGCCGTATACGCGGGCACTGAAAACACTTGAGCACATCACTCGTGGGTGGCCTGAACTTTCTAAGGTAAAAACCTACGAAGATGAAAGGATTCGGGAGCAAGAGCACGGACTCGCGTTGATCTACAATGACTGGCGAGTGTTCGAGACGATTCATCCGGAGCAACGCGATCTCAGGGCAATTGAAGGATCGTACTGGTATCGGTATCCTCAAGGGGAGAACGTTCCAGATGTTCGCGACAGGAATCGTTTGTGGCAACAAACGGTGATGCGGGACTTTGCCGAGAAACATGTTTTGGCGGTGACACACCATCTGAACATCTTGGCACTTCGTGCAAACTTGGAACGCTTGAGCGCTGCCGCGTTCATGCATCTGGACGAACATGAGAAGCCAATCAACTGCGGGGTAACTCGATATGTTGGTCGGCCCGATCTTGGTTCCGATGGAAAGTTGGTGCTCGACTACTACAATCGTCAGTACTACACTTCGGTTGCCTAAGTTGCTTACTGACATCCTTCTGGGTGTCAGTTTTTCTTTTTAATAAATCTACTGCGTACAATAATTGACGCTCATTGTGTCACGTGATTTCATTAGTACATTATTGAGTAATACTACTGTTATGCGAAATCCTATTCTTATTATTATTGTTATCGCTCTCATTGCACTTGGCGCAGTACTTTTTAAACAACCACAGCAAATAGAGAATCAGGCTACTGTTGTTACAGGTGTGACCTCTTTTGTGTGTGAAAATCAATCTTATTTTGTGACTGAATTTATGAGTGATGAAACTGCCCGCATTTTAGTTGATGGAGATGTGATTCGCACTGTGTCTAAAAAACCGGTAAATCGAGAACAGTATGATGATGATACCTTTAGTTATATTTTTGAAAGTGAAAAAGTTATCGTTGCAAACAAAGACGAACGAACACTTTTGAATTGTAATCAAACAACAGATCAAAACACACAAGAAAGTGTCATGAAGAACGACGCACAAGGCGATGAGCTTGCAGTCGTTGCAAAGAATCTACTCGGAGCATGGAGAAGCCTTGAAGATGAAAAATTTGTACGGACGTTTAAAGATAGTAACCAGTTTGTAGATTCATACGAAGGAGAAGCCCTTACACAGGAATCATATGAACTTTTCAAAAAGGGTGACAATGCTCCCGAGACTTCAATTGAGTTAGAAGATGATGTTTTGTACCTGCTTTCACAAACCGAAACAGAACCTACTGAGTCAATGCTATTTAAAATTGTGACTGTTACAGAAGAGCGTTTAGAAATGATCTATTTGCAAGGGAATGGATCTCTGGTTTTTGAGCGTGTAACTGAGTAGTTTGTATCTCTTAAAAAACATATATAATAAAAATATATGTTTGATTTACTTTGGGTTATTTTATTCGTTGTTCTCTTTATAAGGATTTCTAGTTTGTCTGGACGGATTTCGACGCTTGAGTGGAAGCTTGGTAAAAAAGAAACTGCACCGGCTGCACAAAACGCGCCAGTTGTGGGTCAGAATCCTGTTGTACAAGCAGCTCCTGCTGCTGAGCAAGTGGTAACACCAACAGCAAGTCCATTTATAGAATGGCTAAAAGAAAACTGGCTATCCAAGCTCGGGGTACTTCTTATTTTGATTGGATTTGGCTGGTTCATTAGTTATGCATTTGTACATAACTGGATTGGTCCTGTTGGGCGCGTTGCACTTGGTTTTGTTGTTGGCGCAGTACTGTGCGCTTTGGGTGCGCTGCGGATGTCTAAAGATAGTGTTCAGGCAAACGTGCTACTTGTGCTTGGTTCGGTTATGGTAATGATGACAGGGTATGCTTCTCGAGTTGTGTACGACTTCTTCAGTCCCGGTGCAATTTTATTGTTGAGCGCGATGGTTGCTTCGTATATCACAACACTTGCACTTACATATGATCGGGAGAAACTCGCTGTGTATGGTGTTGTTGTCGCAATGGCTGCACCTCTCTTTACCCATGCCGTCACGCCTTCTGTAATAGGACTCTTCTTGTATCTTGCTGTTGTGAGCGTTGCTTCTGTATGGGTTTCTGTGTGGCGAAAGTGGGGAACCGTTAATGTTGCTGCGCTCTTTGGTGTGTTGGTATATGCTGCCCCATTTGTTTTTGGATTGGAATCTCTTTCAGAACCAGAGAAGGTTACGGTTGTGTTTATTACTTCAATGCTTTCATTACTGTACTTTGTGGTGAACGTTCTTGGTATCGTAAAAACAGGAGAAGCGGTTGAGAAACACGCTGTCTATGTTGCTATCGCAAACTCACTACTCATTTTCTCAGTAGTGACGGCATTGGTAGTGGAGGAATTCCAAAGCCTCCTGTTTGCTGGTTGGATGATTATTTTTGCAGCAGGAAGTTTGTACGTGTCTGCACACATTAAACGTCAAACCTTCTTCTATATATATGCGATGGTCTCAGTTCTCTTTTTGGGAGTTGTCACCGCAATTGAATTGTCAGGTCCAGTGCTTACCATCGCGTTTATGCTTGAGGCGGCAATTATTACATTGCTTACCTTTGTAATGACAAAGAAGTTGGTGAACAGTGCCTATATGTCTTTATTAATGATTGTTCCTGCGCTACTTTCACTCGAAAGTTTTGATCAGTCTGCGTGGGGTCTGAGTATCTTTCATAAAGACTCAGCAGTAATCATACTCATGACCATACTGTTCCTTGTCCTTGGTTTCTTCTTGATGAAACGATACAAACAAGGAATTCACGATGAGGCAGTGCATACGTTCTATGTGATTCTTAATTGTGTTGGTGCAGTATATGGGTTTGCATTTATTTGGTTGGGAACACATGCGTTATGGTATACAGATCTTGCTACGATACTTTCACTTGCGTTATATACAGTTGTTGGAATCGTTGCGTATATTCAAGGCGCACTTGTGGAGCAGAACTCATTAAAGAAATTTGGGGCTGGTGTATTGCTTCTTGTGATTATTCGATTGGTTTTGATTGATGTGTGGCAAATGCCATTAGCGCCGCGGATCATAACCTTCATGTTGATTGGAGTACTGCTCGTAAGTACCGCCTTCATCGGAAGAAAGAAAAAAGAGCACGCGATTGAAGTTCCTGCTACCCCTGTTGTTCCTTCGAGCACGCCAGCTTCTGTGAACACTGACACTGCCGAGGCAGCAAGTGAACGGTATCCTGATTTATTTCCTAAACAAACAAACCATGAAGAAACTCAAGGATAAGTATTTGTATTATGTAGGAGCACTAGTCTTGCTCGTTGTTGCGCCACTTGTAACATTCGCATCGAGCGACATTAGAGCGTCATTTCGTTCGGTAGCCAATCTTAATGTTCCAAATCTCCAGGTACCAACGGTTGTAGAGATTCCTGTGCCTGCATATATTGAAACAGAGCGACATATTGGGATTTATAACAGTACTGAAAATATTTTTATTCCGTATGAATTGCGACGATCAGTTTCGCGAGCTGTTCCTGTACATGTTTCAAGCTACGGCATGTCAGATATTCAGCTCGATGGGTTGGTTGATTACGATTCTGATACAAGTGTTGATTTCTTGCTATCAGACGCAACACTTAATGAAAGTATTGTTACTGTGATGTATTCATTCGACGCTCCTATTACAAGTGATACATTGCGAATGTCATTAAGTCAGTATGCGGTACTTCCAAAGAATGTATCGGTGCGCGCGTTGGTGGATGGAGTGATGCAACGTGTTGTTGCAAACATATCTCCAAATACAAACACCGTTACTTTTCCAGAATTAACTGCAAAACAATGGGAGGTAACACTCGAATATGAACAACCACTTCGATTTACCGAACTCTCATTTGTAAATAAAAATGTAGTCGTAGATGCGTCTGCTGTTCGATTTTTGGCACACCCAGATCGACAGTATCAACTCTTCCACAACCCAGAAGTGATTATTGCTCAGGAGGTTGGTGAGCGTCCTAACCTTCTCAGTGCGACTGATATTATTTCTGGAACACTTTCTGAGGATCGAGTAAACATTCAATACACTCCTGCCGATAGTGATGGAGATACTATTATTGATACGAAAGACAATTGCCCTCGAGTTGCAAATACCGATCAAGTAGATCTTAATGGAAATAGTCGTGGAGATGCTTGCGATGATTTTGATAGAGATGGAATTATTAATCAGCAAGATAATTGTGTAGATGCACCAAACCGTGATCAAGCAGATATTGATCGTGACGGTATTGGAGATACGTGTGACGGTGAAGAAAGTCGTGTAACAGAAAAGTACCCGTGGATGGTTTGGGTTGCGATTATTTTTGCGGCACTTATCTTTGTAGGATTATTTATTGTCGCTCTTAGGCATCAAGAGCCAGAAGAACCTGCTGCATAACCTGTTGTAGGAAAAAGAAAGAAAAAAACCGCTCCTGACTCGGGGCGGTTTTGCGTTAGGCCTGTTCATCAGACGGTTCGTCTACTTCGTCTGCTGGGAAGTCTTCTGGGGTGTCGATGAATACCTTGAACGCGTCAGTTGCTTCTTTGCAGACAGGACATCCATCTATTGATAAGAGGTATTGTCCTGCGGGTAGTTGCGACGGGTTTCCGTTGACGAGCTGTAGTGCAAGTTTGAGCTGTTTTTCGTTCAGCTCATGTGTTCCACAATCCGTGCAATACATCCATGCAACCGAACTTTCATCTGAAAATGGTTCAGTAAACCAAGGTCGCGGAAAGCGATCGGGTCGTACTGTCCCAAATGCCTCGTGGTCGGTGTCTGTGTTCATGTCTTGACTTTGCATAGTAAGTGTTTTTTTGTTTTTGTCAATAAATTATTGTCGTGGACGATTTCTTTTTTCGGTGATCAACTTGTACTGCTGTAGTACTTTCTGTGCTTCCTGTTCTACAAACGCAACAAAACCTTGTAGGTCTGTGACGGGATCGAGCTCTTGAGGAAACGTGGTAATGATGTTTGCTTTTGATCGCTGGTCTTCGTTTTTGTGCGGATTGATAGTTCCATCGATAGTGATGGTTGTTCGTCGTTCTGGAAAGTTTTTGTTGGGACGATTTGGATTGTTGTCGTAAATATCAAGAAACGCGTCGGTGCTGTGGTAGAAGTCTGCAGTTAATCGAATAATTTTACCAGTACCTGCACTTACAGAAGAACATGTTGTAAAAAAACCAATACGTGTCACATGCGGATCAAATGCTTGGATAAGTTCTAAAGAGCGTTTACGTAGCTCGTGTGCGTAGGGTTGCTTAGGATTATCGGGGCTCGCTCCTCGTTCTTGGCACTTTCGTGCAATTGCCAAACTTAATGGAAAATCTCGATGTGGAGGTTGTCCGCTCTGTTTAAATGCTTCAATAACGTTTTGTCTAAATTCAAAATCTGATCGGCCCTCTCTTTGGTATTTTGCAGACTCTTCTTTTACGAGTCGTGCTATAGAATCTGTTGTTGCTGATGGATCTGTACTTCCAAAATGCGCTCGCTCTGCTTCATTTCCTGTTTCTCCTAAAAAATTCTCACGCATAAATAGTTTTTATATGTTTGGATTTTAACATTTATGCTTTGTTGAAACTAGCAATGATATTCTTATTATATAGAGGCAAAACCCTAAAAACTGTGCTAGTTTAGCTAGTACAATGCTTAAGGCAAACAAGATAACTAAATACTTCGGAGAACAGACCGTTCTCAATAGAATCTCGTTCAATCTAGAGCGGGGGAATAAGGTTGCGCTTACCGGTTTTAATGGATCAGGAAAGACAACACTACTAAATATTCTTGCAGGAAATGAGTCGTACTCAAACGGACTTTTGCAGGTAAACAGTGGGGTAAAGGTTGGGTTTGTGCCACAAGATCCACAAGGTCATCATGAGATGGTCGTTCTTGATTTTTTGAAGACTGCAACAAATAATCCGGACGATAGTTTTATTCGCCGAATAGAAGTGATGTTTGCGGGATTCATGTTGCCAAGTGATGTGAAGACAAAAAAGATTGGCGAATTAAGTAGTGGTCAAAAAACAAAGATTTTTTTAACACAAGTCTTGCTACAGGATCCAGATTTGCTTTTGCTTGATGAACCTACAAATAATCTTGATCTACCTGCGCTTATTTGGTTAGAAGATTATTTGCAAAAAGTATCTGCGGCTGTGGTGATTGTTTCCCATGACCGTGTCTTTCTTGATGCTGTTGCCAACAAAGTATTTGAGATTAGCTGGATAGATCACACTCTCCATATTTCACACGCACGGTATTCTGATTATTTGCGAGAACAGCAAAAAGAATTTACACGACTTTCACACGAGCACGATTTACAGCGCGACGAATTAAAACGATTAAAAGAACTTGCCGCGTATAAACAGGAACGTGGACGAGCTGGATTAAAATGGAAGACAAAAGACAACGATAAAATGCTGCAAGGGTTTAAACAGAATCGAGCTGGAAAATCTTTTCACGAGGCAAAAGTTGTTTACAATCGAATTAAGCGAATAGATTTTATTACGAAGCCACAGGATCGGCAGGGATTGTCTCTTGCAATTTCTGAAGGCGAGGAAGAAGGTTCAAAAAATATTCTTATCAAAGATCTCGTGTGTGGATACACTGATGGATTTTCTATCGGTCCTGTTTCTATGGATATTCCATTTGGAAAGCGAATCTGTATTGTTGGTCCAAATGGAACGGGTAAGACGACTATTCTAAAAACCATCACTGGAAGACTTCAACCTATATCTGGTAGTGTTCAGGTTGATAGTGGCGTTCGATTCGGTAACTTTATGCAAGAGCATGAATCATTACCAAAAGAAAAAACTCCCGTGGCATTCTTAAAAGATTACTTTGATCTCGATAGATCTTTGGCGTATAACCACCTGGTTCAGTTTGGTTTTTCAGAAACCGCAGCAACAACTCCAATAAAAACATTGAGTCCTGGTAACCGTGCACGATTACTCTTTGCATATTTTGCAGCACAGCAAGTAAACACACTGATTCTTGATGAGCCAACAAATCATTTGGATATGGAAGCAGAAGCTGCTCTCGAAGAAGCTCTACACGAATTTCATGGAACAATTATTACTGTTTCGCACGATCGAGCGTTTGTAGAAAAAATGACCTTTGATGAATACTATGTTGTTTCGGATACGGGAATAGATAAACTCACAGATTTTTCTGTATACGTACAAGAGATGCAACTACGTGCCAAGAAATTAATACGCTTACTCGGAAAATAAAAATTTCCACATATTATTTTTTTAAAAAAATAAAAAACTACAAAATCAGAGTATACTAATATTTGTGGTAGAAGTTACTCTCGAAAAACATAAGCCGTGGCAGATAATTACTATTATCGTTTTGCTACTTGTTGTGGGTGGAGGACTCGCTTTTTTCTTTGGACAGTTGCGTGCAACACAACAACTTGATGTAAAACTCGAAGATATTCGTCAGCAAGTTCTCGAAACAAACGTAAATACTAATTATGATGATGGATTTTACGAAGAGGCTATAGCATATACTCAAGAGTATTTATCTCAGAATCCAGATGATATTGGTGCGATGCTCAAACTTGCTACTGTGTATCTCCAGCAAGGGAGTGTTGAGTTTGCAGAAGAAGAAAATGCAATACAGGCCTTGATGCTACTTAATAAGGTTCTTGCGCTGGAACCAAAAAACGTTACAGCATTACGGCTCGTAGGGTATGCGTATGAGATTCAAGAACAATATTCAGACGCAGAAACTGCATACACTAAAGCTCTTGAAATACTTCCAGCTGACGCCGACACACTTGCTTCACGAGGACATATGTACGATTTAATGGGGGAACTTGAGAAAGCAGAGGGAGATTATAAAGCAGCTCTTTCAAGTAATCCTGATCACGTAAAGGCATTACTTGATCTTTCAAGTCTATATATACGAACAGAGAAAACAGAATTTATTGATGTTGAGCGAATGCTTGATCAGGCCTTAGCACTTGCTGATGAAGATGTGTTGATTGCAAATATTTTTCAAACATTCGGAGTGTTGTACTCAAAAAGAGAAGAGTATAGCGAGGCGCGGTTACTTTTTTATGATGCATTAGAATATGACGATCGTCTTACCAGTGCATGGTTGGGGGCTGCTTTTGCAGAACTAATGCTTGCTGATGTTGAAGACGACGAGCTATATACACAACATGTTGATGATGCAATTACTGCTATTGAAGAAGCTTTTTCTATAAATAGAAATCTTGCTCATATCTATGTGTTACAGGCAATTGTTGCGAGCTATGTTGGTGATGCAGAAACTGAAAAAGAAATGTATGAGACTGCTTTAACAAAAATTGAAGGTGACATTACACTTGGTCGTTCAGAAAAAGATTCATTACGTGATGAAATTACCACGTTGTTAGTAACTCTATAAACTATGGAACGTATTACTTACAAAACAGCACTTGTTGGAATCATTACACTCGGTATTCTTCTTCCTGCGTATGTTGGAATAACATTCCCGCCACGTAACGGAGGTGATACTGGGATTCACGTTTCAAAAGTTGAAGCAAAAGGGGGAAGTACAAAACGTGGAGGTACTAAAAAGTCTTCAAGCGGTAGTAAAAAAAAGTCTTCAAGCAGTAAAAAATCTTCAAGTAAAGATTTACCAAAAGTTAGTTCAATCAAAAAAATAAGTGGAACCCGTTACAAAGTAAAAGTGAACGGGAAGACCGTATATGTTCGAGATAGTAAGGGGATTGCTCATGCAAAATTAAAAGCAGCAAAAGCCGTAAAGAAAGGGCTTCCTGCAAGTAGTTGTCGTAATGTAACAACTAACATGGGCCGAGATTGGGGTAATCCTCCAAGAAGAGTAGTCGATCCACCACCGTATTTTCCACCAACAGTTCCTCCTCCTGTTGGTCCTCCAGGAAGTAATACAACAGGAGGTCCCGGAGGAGGCGGTCCTCGTACTTCAGGTGAGGAAGTACCTGCCAGTATTATTACAGGTTACTACGATGATGAAGGGGAATTTATTCCTGTAGATCCTGTAGATATTTTGGATTTTGCAATTGGAGCAACTCTCACGAATAATCAATGTACGTTGTATTGGGATTCTATTAACACAACATACTGCGCGCTTCTAAAGGGTATTGATGGAACCAGTGATGAAATTGAAGTGCCAACATCTTCCGGGGCTGATGGATTTCAAGTTAGTCCAGGTACATACAGGCTTTATTGTGAACATGAACTCACAGGAGATTCAATTATGACTGAACCGGTGACCTGTCGATTGAATTTAGATTTTCGAGAAATTTAAAAATAATACATATGGTATATGAGAATGGGAGTTAAAGAATTAACACATAGACAAGGATGGTTGTATGGAGCAGCCATTGGAGTTTTTATAGGAATCATCCTGGGACATTATTTTGGAGATATATTCTTCGGGCATCTAAAGTAGAAAAAAGTGGTACAAGTGGATCCACAAAAACATAGTCCAGTACAAATTGCCGTTATTCTTGCAGTGCTTGTGTTGTTGAGCATGGTGGTTGGTTTTGTGTGGGTGCTGACGAATGAAAAAGAATCACATCAATCTCGTTTAGATGCGATTGATAAACAAACAATGTTGGGGCAATTTGAATCAGCATTTAATGCAGGAGAGCTTGACCGTGCAGTCACACAAGCTGAACTAATTACCGAGACGTACCCCGATGATGCGATAGGATATCTGTACGTGGCAACTGCTCAGTTGCAAGCTTCCTCTATTTATTTCGAAGAAGCATTAAGAGTTCCTATTGCTCTTGGTGCGTTAGAAAAAGTTTTGGCGATGAGTACATCAAAGGCTGAATATTATCGATTGCTCGGACACGCGTACACATTACAAGGACAGAGTGATTTAGCGTTGCGGGCGTACACTGACGGAATTGCACAAGATGAAGGTTCTCCTCGAGGATATACTGCTCGAGCATACCTTCACATGCATCTCGATCGTTTTGATGACGCACAGTCAGACTTTTTACAGGCACTGGAACGTAATCCTGAATATGCACTTGCGAATATTGGCGAGGCAGAGTTATTACTCAAAACGGCAACTTCTACAACAGAAGCTTTTTCTTTTCTTGATACTGCCTTATCTAGTACAAAAAACCGTTTGATTGTTTCTCGAGTGCAAGAGGTTCGAGGTGCATTGTCTTATACAAAGGATGATTATGAAGAATCATTGACCTCGTTTTATGACGCATTGGAATATAATGAACAATCTACTAATGCGATGCTTGGTACAGTTCTTAGTGAATTAGCACTAGCTCAAGAATCAAACAAAGAAATTACCGAATATCAGACTGAACTTATTTCTGAAACTCTCGAACGTGCCCGAAAAGTACACGGCTCATTGGTACAAAGCTATGTTGCTGCTGGAGTTCTTTCTGCTATGCAAGATGATCAAAAAGAACGTCGAACCATGTATGAGAAGGCCTTAAGCTTGCTGTCTCAAGATAAGACTCTCACAGAGAGCTCTGTATCAAGTATTCGTACAGAATTATTAGAACGTCTCAACAAAACTACTCCATATACACCAACGTTATACTTAAATAAGCGCCCACTTATTGATCATTGTGTTGCTTGCGAATAGAGACAGTACATGTCTAGTTAACTTTACTTACTAGGTATTTTGTGTCAAAATACACAATCATTATGAGACGATTCTGGAACACAAAAGAAGGACGTCGAATTCTATATGCCGTAGCTTTTATTTTGGTACTGATTAGTGTACGTATTTTCTTTTTGAAACAAGAAGAGCAAGCGAAACCAGTTGAACAAGCCACAAAAACAGTTACAGTGGCCCGTGTATATGACATTGCAAGTGGAAAGCTTCCTCTGCCTACCATTGGACGTGTTGAGGCACAATCCGAAGCAATTCTACGAACCGAAGCGTCTGGGGAAATATCTCGAGTCACAAAAAAGATTGGAGACCGTGTTCGGTCTGGAGAAATTATTGCCGAAATAAATAACGCTTCGCAACGAGCTGAAGTGTTGCGTGCACAAGGTGTTTTGCAGGGCGCTCAAGCAAACATGCTTAAGCTAGAAAACGGATCTTCAGAGTCGCGAACACTTATTAAAGAGGCGGTCCGAAATGCTTTTACAACAGCCGATGATGCTGTTCGTAATAAAGCGGATCAGCTTATTAAAAATCCAGAGAGTGGGCGTCCTGATATTGTGACAGGTTCAAGCGATTACTTTATTCGTGTTCGTGCGGAAGAAAAACGTGCCGACCTGAATCAGACGTTTAAAGAATGGACGATGTCATTGCAGTCAATTAATAGCATTACCAACACAGAGGCTCTCGTTGTATACATACTTACTGCGCAGAGTAATTTAGAACAAACACGAGCATTTCTCGACGATATGGCGCTTATTGTTGCCGGTTTCGAACCAAACAATAATCTTAGTCAGGGAACTATTGATAAATGGCGCGGAGATATTTCTGTTGCACGTTCAAGTGTAAACAGTTCATTGAGTAACTTGATTAATTCATACAACAATTTGCGTAGTCAGATTGACGCAAGTAATGGAGGAGGTGAAGATGTACTGCTTGCTCAGGCGCAAATTACTCAAGCGGAAGCAGGGGTTCTATCTGCTCAAGCATCACTCGAAAAAACAATTATTCGAAGTCCTATCTCTGGTGAAATAAATCAAATTGATATTCAGCGAGGTGATTTTGTGAGTATGCAACAAGAGGTTGTTGTGGTTGCAAACAATAACGCACTAGAAATTATCACCTCAATTAATGAGGAGGATCGAAAAACAATTGCAGTTGGAGCTTCGGCTCTTGTGAATGATATGTATAAAGGAGTAGTTACTCGTATTTCTCCTGCTATTAATAAACAAACAGGTAAGATCGAAGTTGCGATTGGTGTTGATGAGGATACATCTCTTACTAATGGACAGTCTGTAGCTCTTACTATTGATCGAACGATTGGGCGCGACGATATTGTTGGTGGTGTTATTACTGTTCCAATTACTGCACTCAAAATAACTGCAGAAGGGAACTTTGTATTCTCTGTAGAGAATGGTCTTCTTGTTGCTTCTCCTGTATCGGTAGGTTCAATTATTGGAGAAAAAATTATTATTACTGATGGGTTGAGTCCAACTATGGAAATTGTGCTTGATGCACGCGGTCTCAAAGAGGGGCAAACTGTAATGGTCCGGTAATTGTATGCACCACATTTGGGGATTTTTTCTAAAAAACAGACAGTTCAGCTACATTGTGCTGATAGCACTTTTTATTTTTGGAATGATCGGGCTTGTTTCAATTCCTCGGGAATCTTCACCTGAAGTTCGTGTTCCAGTTGCAGTGGTTACTACGGTGTACCCTGGGGCTTCTGCCCTCGATGTTGAAGAGCTCATCACTAATGAAATTGAATCAAAGCTCGAGGGAAGTCTTGAGCGTGTAAAATCTATTACTTCGACTTCACGAGAAGGAGTTTCATCTGTAGTTGTGGAGTTTGATGCAAGTGCTGATATTGATGCGTCAATCCAAGATGTAAAAGACGAAGTCGACAAAGCAAAGCCAAATTTGCCAAGTGATGCAGAGGATCCTTTTGTTACTGACGTTAACTTTGTAGACCAGCCCATCATGACTATTTCTTTGGTGTCTGATTTACCTGTTACGTCACTCATTACACTTTCTGAAAAAGTCGAATCTGAATTACTCAGCGTTTCTGGTGTTTCAAAAATTCAAAAAAGTGGAGTGCCTGAACGAGAGGCTCAAATTATTGTTGATCAAGAAGCGCTTGTAAAATTCGGTATTAGTATTACTGATGTTGTTCGCGCTATTCAGTCTGCTAACGCCTCACTTCCTGCTGGTTCAATTGAACTTGCTGGCGCTCAATACAACGTTGCTTTCAAGGCTGCAATCGAAAACCCAAGTGAGCTAGAAAACATTGCGATTCTTACTAAGGCTGGGCAACCCGTATACATCAGAGACATTGCTTTTGTGGCAGATGGAACGACCAATGTAAGCACATACGCTCGTGTGTCTATTGGAGGAGAGCCATCTGAGCCTGCTGTTTCTTTGTCTGTTTTTAAACGTGCCGGTGGAGATGTAACTCGTATCTCAGATGCTGTTCGAGAACGGTTAACTGAACTTGAGGGAACACTTTTACTTGATACGCCATATCTCATTACTTTTGATAACGGAGAGTTTGTTAAGGACGATCTCAGAAACCTATCGACCACAGCGTTGCAAACTGTTGTGCTTGTAATGCTTATTTTGCTCATTACCCTAGGGTGGAGAGAAGCACTTGTTGCAGGTATCGCAATTCCTGTTTCGATGGTGCTCGCATTCATTGGTCTATACAATTCAGGAAACACTATTAACTTCATCTCACTCTTTTCTTTGATTTTGTCTGTGGGAATTTTGGTGGACTCTGCGATTGTAGTTACTGAAGCTATTCATACAAAAATGAAGGCTATGGGGGATAAGCAGCAGGCTGCGCTTGATGCAATCAAAGAATTTCACTATCCGCTAACGTCGGGAACACTCACTACGATTGCGGTATTTGCTCCGCTCTTTTTGGTAAGTGGAGTGTCTGGTCAATTTATTTCTGGGATTCCATTTACGATCATTTTCGTATTGATTGCTTCGTTGATTGTTGCACTGGCGTTCGTGCCGCTCGTTGCTTCTATTTTTCTTACACGACGAGCGAGAAGTAAGTTTGAAGAACAGCAAGAAGAAGTGACACACGTGTTTCAAGAGTGGTACCGTGGCGTCCTTGATGCATTTCTAAGTAATCGAGCTACACAAAAATTATTTATGTGGGCAATGGTGATTGGTTTTGTTGTTGCATTGGCATTACCATTTGTTGGTGCAGTAAAAGTTATCTTCTTTGACCAAGAAGACATTGATTTTCTTTTTGTTGATATTGAAAAACCAGAAGGAACCGTTCTTGCTCAAACTGACTTAGCTGCACGACAAGTTGAAGAAGTACTCCTTGAGTATCCTGTTATTGAATCGTTTGTAGTTGAGGTAGGGCGCGGAAGTCAGTTTGGAAGCAATGCTGGCGCAAATGAAAAGATGGCCGGGGTTACGTTGATTCTCGATAAAGACCGAAAACAGACATCAAGTGTTATTTTGGAAGAATTGCGTGCAAGTGTTGCAAAAATTACTACTGCTGATGTTCGTGTGTTTCAACCAAACAATGGACCTTCAACAGGTGATCCTGTCGCCGTTAAATTCCTTGGAGATGATCTTGATACAATCGCTCAAGCGGTAAATCAGGCAGCAACAGTCCTTGAGGATACTCCAGGAAGTGCGGAAGTTACTACAAGTAATAAGAGCGACACGTCAGAATTTCAGCTTACTGTTGACCGCGCTCGTGCAAGTCAGGTTGGCCTAGATGCTTCTACAATTGCGTTTGCGCTACGTACAGCCCTTTTTGGAACCAAAGCAACGACTATTAAATCAGACGGAGAAGATATTGATGTAGTTGTAAAGCTTGATGTAAATCAGCAGTTCACCACACCAGAGACAACAAACCAAGCTTCAATCGACGCAGTAAAAAATATTCAAATTGCAACACCAAAAGGCTCAGTGCTTATTGGTTCACTCGTTTCTTCTGAACTTGGAAATAGTACAAAGAGTATTGAGCATGATGATGGCGATCGCGTAGGGCAAGTATCGAGTCAGGTTGCACCAGGAAGCACGGTTGCTGAAGTGACACAGGCCTTTACTGAACGTATGCAAAACGTTGAGCTTCCAGAAGGAGTGGTGATGCAAATTGGTGGTGAATCAGAAGAATCTAACCAAGCCTTCAAAGAAATGGGGATGTCTCTAATTGTTGGTATCTTGGCAATTATGGCAATCCTTGTGCTGCAGTTCGCTTCATACCGACAAGCATTTTATGTTGTTTCAATTGTGCCACTTTCTCTTATTGGAGTATTCTTTGGATTGGCAATTTCTGGGAAGGCACTTTCATTCCCATCACTCATGGGATTCATTGCACTCTCTGGAATTGTGGTAAACAACTCAATTATTTTGATTGATCGAATGAATAAGATTCGAATTGATAATCCTGATATGGATATGAAGGAAGTGGTTATTGAGGGGGCTACAAGCCGGTTGCGACCAATCTTACTTACAACCCTCACAACAATCATTGGAATGATTCCACTTACGTACGCGTCAGACCTTTGGTCACCGCTTGCATTTGCAATTATGTTCGGACTTTCTTTTGCGGTGATTGTAACGCTTGTCTTGGTACCAATGCTGTACTATCGATGGCCAGGAAAGGGAGGACGAACGACCGAGTAAAGAAATTTTTATAGACTATTGAAAAAAGTACCTTTAAAAGGTACTTTTTTATTTGATATGCATCCGTTGATAAAATCATTGCTTGAAAGGGTGGGTGTTCTAACCTACCAAAACCCCGATCCGAGAGAAGACAACCGAAAGGGCGATCTGCAGAAATGCTTTGAGTCTGCGTTTGGAGATGACAATGACGTCGTTGTCTACATTGACGATGGCGGCAAGGTGTTTGTCATTTCAAGCTTCGAACAGCTCTGGGACAAAAGATATACCCTCGCTAAGGGTGGAATCAGGGAGGTCCTCACTGTTCCCAAAGAACCGTGGAACCTGTCAGTCCGCAATTTTGTTGGTCCGGATCTCACAGTTGTCTACCTCGGCAAGTAACCCTTTCAGTCAGCGCAAGTTGGCACCAAACGGCTATGCAAATGGCCGTTTTTTTCTTTTCTACCTCACGGAAGTGCTCGTGGTACAATACTATCCACTATGACACATCCAACACAAAAACCGCGCGACCGTCGCTGGAATTACGGGGGCCCAAACTGGAAACTATCACGATCAAAAATTGATTTATTCGTTGAATGTCCTCGATGTTTTTATATTGATAACAAGTTGGGAATTAAACGTCCTCAGTTTCCATCGTTCCTATTAAACTCTGCTGTCGACACTTTGTTCAAAAAAGAATTTGATGTACATCGAGCAAATCAAACCAAACATCCAATCATGGAAAAATATGGAGTAGACGCACTTCCATTTCAACATCCTCAAATGGACACATGGCGTGAGAACTTCGAAGGTGTGCAATATGTACATCCTTCAACTGGAATGATTATTTCTGGTGCGGTTGATGATATTTGGGTAACACCTTCTGGTGAATTACTTATTGTTGATTACAAGTCAACAAGTAAAGAAGGAGAAATTACACTTGATGATAAATGGAAGGAAGGATACAAGCGGCAAATGGAAGTGTATCAGTGGTTGCTTCGAAAATTAGATTTTCCTGTTTCTGATACTGGATACTTTGTATATGCAAATGGAAAAACAGACAGGTCTGCTTTTGATGGAAAACTTGAGTTTGATGTCACACTGATTCCATACGAAGGAGATCCAGTTTGGGTTGAAGATACTATTTCAAAAATAAAAGAAACACTCGACAAAGGAATTGTTCCAGAGCCAAGTGCTACGTGCGAACACTGTGCTTTCGTGACAAGTAGATCAGCTATTAACGCGCAAACGAGCGACGAAACGGTGATTTCATAACCTGTGATACGATAGAAGTACTATGGGACTTTCAGCTAGTGATGCAGCAAATAGTCGTGGCCTTGATCCTCGGGCCGTTCGCATGCTCGAACTTCGCAAAAAAAAACGTGGAGAGCGGGAACGTTCACTTCGACAAGATAAAGCGAGAAGAGAGCTAAATGCATTACACTCACGCCTGTCAATTCTAGATCGAGAAATTCAACGTCTTTCTGTTGGGGAACGCCGTAATCGTGCAGATCAATCACGAGGTCGCGGCAATCTTTCTCACGAACTTGCTGATGTCGCAGAAGTTTCTAAAGCGCTTACAGAAGAGATGCAAAAGTTTCAAAAAATCCAACTGGCTATTGGGAAGGAACGAAACATTATTGGAAGACTTCGTAATGCTCAATCTAGGGTTAAGACAGATGATGCAGAACGACAACTGACGTCACTACAAGGACGAATGAAGCAGTTAGATGTCGAGGCTGGAAATGTTGATGCAAAACGAAAACGATTACTTGCAGAGCTTACACAAGTGGAGCACGAACTTGACGCTATTGATGCACAACGAAACAGAATTATGGTTGAGGTTGGTAATCATCAAAACAAAATTAATTCTGGGACAGGTGATTTGCACAAGATTGTGAGTGATTTAGAAAAACACGAATTAGAAATGCAAAAACTTATTTCTGAACAAGATCATCAAGATAGCGCTCTACGACAACTCAAAGCGAAACTTATGCGTGAACAACGTGAAGCAAAAGAGGAGGCAAAAATCTTTGAACGTACACAGCAACGGCTTCAAGGTAAGGAGCGCGGTATTCCTTCTCTTGAGCGAGATCGTTCTCAAATTGAACAACAGATTAGAAAGCTTGAGCAGGAACTTCGAAGTGGTTCGTAAGATATGAAAATAAACACACCTGTAACAGTTGTAATTTTTGGAGGTACCGGTGATTTGGCAGAACATAAATTATTACCGGCATTGTATGATTTAAAACAAGCCAATTGCTTACCTGAAGATTTCTTCGTGGTAGGGTTTTCTCGCAAAGATTTGTCTCATGAGGTATATCAGTCTTTTATTACGGATTCACTGTCAAAAAAAGGAAAACCTGAAGATACTGATTTTGTGTCTCGTGGTAGATATAAACAAGGAGATTTACTTGATGTTACTTCATATAAAGATCTTGCAGTATATTTGTATGAACTGGATGAATCATTGGGTGTCTGCACAAACAAATTATTTTATTTAGCGGTACCTCCTGCCTTGTACGAATCTGTTTTTACTAATCTTGCCGCTTCAGGTTTAACTGTCCCATGTAAAGAACATACACAGAGTGATTCCTGGAGCCGTTTATTGGTAGAGAAACCTTTTGGAGACGACAGAAAACATGCTCAACATCTCGACAAGCTTTTGGGAAAACTCTTCCAAGAGGATCAAATTTTTAGAATTGATCATTATTTAGCAAAAGAAACGTTGCAGAACATTTTGACGTTCCGTTTTGCAAATGCAATGTTTGAACCTATTTGGAATGGCGATTCTATCGAACGAGTCGATGTTGAATTACTTGAATCATTTGATATTAAAAAACGCGGATCGTTTTATGACGGCATTGGAGCACTTCGAGATGTTGGTCAAAATCATATTTTGCAAATGCTTGCGATTATTGCAATGGAGGACCCTGGTCATATTGATCCTGCTTCAATTCGTGCCGCACGGGCGAATGTTCTTGAATCGACTGAATTAGCCGGGTCAATTGAGACATCTGTGGTACGTGGTCAATATGAAGGATATCAATCTGTAGAAGGAGTTGCTCCTGACTCAGAAACGGAAACGTTTTTTAATGCAAAATTAAAGATAACAACTCCACGTTGGAAAGGTACTGATTTTCATATTCGTAGTGGAAAAGCTTTGAACGAAACCTGCTCTCGAATCACTATTACATTCAAAGAAAGAGTGAGTTGTATGTGTCCGGAGAATGACACTAGATCTCACAAAAACACCGTCACGTTTATGATTCAACCAAACGAAGGTATTTCAGTTCAGTTTTGGGCAAAGCGTCCAGGGTTTGCGTATACATTAGAAGAAAAAGATCTATCGTTTATGTATCCTGTTTCAGATCAGCGACTACCTGATGCATATGAGCGAGTTCTCTATGACGCACTGCGTGGCGACCAGACACTCTTTATTTCAACCGAAGAAGTGATTGTGCAGTGGAATTTGATCATGCCTATTTTGGAGCAATGGTCAGTGTTGCCAATGCATACATATACCAAGGGTGTGCGACCAGATGAAATTGGAGGTACTATATAGAATATGAAACTTGGATATATAGGATTAGGAAAAATGGGGATGGGGATGGTTCAAAATATGATTGAACATGGGCACGAGGTAGTTGCTACTAATCGAAGCAAAGAACCTGTTGATGTTGCTGTTGGGTACGGAGCAGTCGGAGCGTATTCATACGAAGAGCTTGTGGCAAATCTTGAAGCACCAAGAACTATCTGGTTAATGGTTCCTTGGCAATCTGTTGACGAAGTTATTGGTGAGATGCTTCCATTACTTACAGAAGGGGACACGATTATTGATGGAGGAAATTCTCCATACAAAGAAACGATCCGGCGAGCGCAGGAAATTACTTCAAAAGGAATTAATTTTATGGATGTAGGAGTATCTGGTGGACCAAGTGGTGCTCGTGCCGGTGCTTGTATGATGGTCGGTGGAACTAAGGAAGACTTCTTACGTTACGAGCAGCTGATCAAAGATTCAAGTCTTACAGATGGGTATGGCTACATGGGTGGTCATGGAGCGGGGCACTTTGTAAAAATGGTTCATAATGGAATTGAATATGGAATGATGCAAGCTATTGGTGAAGGTTTTGAAGTGATGCAAAAAGCACCAGAGTTCACGATTGATCTAACTGAAGTTGCACGTGTATATAACACTGGTTCGGTGATTGAATCACGATTGGTTGGGTGGTTACACAAAGCGTTTCTTGAGGAAGGTGAATCTCTTCAAAATATTTCTGGCGAAGTAAAACATTCAGGGGAAGGTCTGTGGACGGTTGAGGCCGCAAAACGAAATGGTGTTCCTGTTCCAATTATTGAGGGGTCACTTGAATTCCGAGAAGCTTCTCAGGGAAATCCTTCATACACAGGGCAAGTGGTGTCGGCACTTCGAAACCAATTTGGAGGACATGATGTAAAGAAAGGGTAATACATATGACTAAGATAATTGATATTTCTCAAGAGATACAAGACGGGATGGTGGTGTATCCAAATAATGCTCCGGTGAGTATTGAATCTTTCGCTTCAATTTCTTCTGGCGCTTCAAGTAATCTTTCAAAAGTTACACTAGGTACGCATACAGCGACTCACGTTGATGCGCCTCTGCATGTGTTTGATGGGGAAGGTGGACTGGAGACGCTTGCTCTTGAGCGTTTCATTGGTCCTTGCCGAGTGGTTGATGCTTCACATCGTGGACCAGGTGAACTGGTAATGATTGAAGACTTAGGCGACGTAGTGCAGGGAGAACGGCTTTTGGTAAAAACATCAAATTCAAATCGTGATACAGAAACATTCCTCGAAGATTTTGTTGCACTGGATGGTGGCGCTGCTGATTTTCTTGCAGAGAAAGAAATTACTCTGTTTGGAATTGATTATCTTTCAATTAAACAACGTGGCTCTACCGATAATCGTGCACACACATCATTACTTAAGAAGGGAATTCCTGTCGTTGAAGGTCTACGATTGGCAGCGGTGGAAGCCGGAAGATATGAATTACTTTGTTTACCATTAAAATTAGCAAACGTTGAAGGCGGCCCTGTTCGTGCCGTACTACGAACACTTGAATAAATATGGAAGAAGCAATCATAAAAATACATAAACAGTTTTCATATGTACCGAAGGTGCATAACACTGATGCGTTAGCGTCACATAAACAGTTTATTTTATGCGGAATGGGAGGATCACATTTATCTGCAGGTATTTTAAAAATGTGGAAGCCGGGGATCAATCTATACGTGCACAAAGATTACGATCTTCCTCCATACGATGAATCTTTTTTGGAAGACAGTTTATTGATTGCTAGTTCTTATTCTGGAAACACAGAGGAAGTTCTCAGTTTTACTGAAGCCGCATTAGAAAGAGGGTTGTCGGTTGCTGTGATTACTACAGGAGGTGCTTTGCTTGAATTGGCAAAGAAACATCACTTACCCTATATTCAAATGCCTAATGATACAGTACAGCCGCGCACTGCCTTGGGATATTCTTTGATTGCTATTGCAACGTTTGTGAATGAGCCAGGGTGTGTGAGTGATGTTCATCGTTTAGGAGAAACCTTCCGTGCAGAAATGTACCGTTCATTTGGGGAAGATATTGCAAACGAAATAGGAGATGCACTGCCAGTTGTGTATACTTCTTCTGCAAATTTAAACATTGCGTATAACTGGAAAATCACGTTTAACGAAACAGGTAAAATTCCCGCATTCTATAATATTTTTCCTGAGGTAAATCATAATGAGATGCAGGGGTACGATGAATATAATCACCCAGTGCATTTTATTATGTTGCGTGATACAGCAGATCATAGTCGTGTACAAAAGCGTATGTCTATTACTGCAGATATGCTCGAGGAACGGGGCTATAACGTTACTACGTTACTGTTGCCAGGAAATACATTGCTTGAAAAAGTATTTATCTCGCTTGCTATTGCAGACTGGACGGCTTTATCGGTTGCTGAGGCAAAAAACAGCGATCCAGTTGCTGTTCCAATGATTGAATCATTCAAACATGAGCTCAAAGATGCATATAATGATCGTTTCATAGACGGAAATACGCTTATATAACAGTTTATAAAATTATGATAAAATTCCCTTTATGGAACAAGAAACACAAGGATTTGTTAAAGACTTATTTTCAATAAAAAATCACGATTTATACCGAGCCGTCGAAGATTTAATTAAAGATAGTGAAGGAAACGGAACGTATTACACACTACTTATTTTGTCTTCAATTATTATTGCTGCAGGTGCGCTTCTTGCAAACTCAGCCATTCTTATTGGAGGAATGCTTGTGACACCTGTGCTCACTCCTATTTTGTTAATTTCTCTAGGGGTTGTGAGTGCAAAACCTATGGTGATTCAACGCGCAGGCATACTCGTGTTGAAATCATTTGGGATTATTTTTTGTATCTCATTTATTGCGGCACTTATGTTTGGAGTACCCTCAGATTCAGAGTTCTTTGATGTGACATTATTTAATGATTCTCTTCGAGCTGCTTTCTTGTACTTTATTGTTGCGTTTGTTTCTGGAATTTCTGCAACGTTTGCTTGGATTCGAAAAGAAATTAGTGGTACATTGCCTGGAATTTCAATTGCTGTTTCACTCGTTCCTCCTGCTGCACTTGTGGGGATTTGGCTCGCTGTGTTTGATCTTGAACGAATGCGATTCTTCTTCTTGATCTTACTCTTTAACCTTGTAGGAATTCTATTGGGAAGCATGATTGTCATTTCATTGTTACGTGGATATCGAAGTGGAGGTGTTATCGAACACACTGTTGCAGAACAAGACGCAGAGAAGCAAGGGCGCTAAAATAAAAATGGTAGGATATACGATATGAAACCAGTATCGTATTATCATCAACCTGTTGAAACATTATATAAAGATCTAACAGCAACCTATGCTGGTTTATCACAAGAAGAAGCTGTAAAACGTCAAGAAGTTTTTGGTCTAAATCAGGTAACGTTGGCGCAACCCGTTACACTCGGAGAGATTTTTTTGGAACAATTCAAAAGTCCGCTCATTTATATTTTATTTATTGCTTCGGCCATAGTTTTTTTACTCGGAGATTTTATTGACGGAAGCATTATTGCTGCTGTCATTCTATTGAATGCGACGATAGGCACTTTCCAAGAAGGTAAGGCTCGTGACACATTGTCTGCATTACAAACATTGGTAAAAGGGAAAGCGACTGTTTTGAGGGATGGTGTTCCTCAGGTTATTTCTGAAAAAGAAGTTGTTCCTGGAGATATCTTAATTGTAAAAGATGGCGACATGGTTGCTGCCGATGCTCGTTTAATTGAGGCAAATACTTTGCAGGTGAATGAGTCGGCTCTTACCGGTGAATCAACTACTGTCTTGAAAGAGATTGCTGATTTACCCGAAGAAACACAGCTTGCAGATCGAACTAATATGATTTTTAGAGGAACGTTTGTTTTTTCTGGGGTTGGAAGAGCTCTTGTTGTGTCGACTGGTGCCCAAACAACAATCGGAACAATTGCTAAAAAGCTTGATACGTTACAGGTAGATGTTCCTCTCAAAGAAAATATTAAGCGTCTATCACGAGTCATTATTGGTGTCGTTGTGTTTGTTTCTCTCATTATTTTTATTGTTGGAGTCTCTGCTGGAAACGGAATTGTTCCTATGTTTGTGACGGTTGTCGCGGTTGCGGTCTCTGCTATTCCAGAAAGTTTACCTGTAGTTGTCACACTTGTGCTTGCAACAGGTGTGTTCCGGATGACCAAGAGAAATGTTCTCGTAAAACGACTGCAGGCAGTTGAAGCATTGGGACAAGCAAAGGTCCTGGCTCTTGATAAGACTGGAACAATTACCAAGAATCAGATGATGGTTGAAAAGATTATTATTGGAGGTATTCAATATGACGTTACAGGTAGTGGGTACGAACCAAAGGGTGTTGTGCAAATAGGAGATACTGTTGTAACTCCTGCAACACATGAAGGTTTGGTTCTGGCCGCAAAGATTGCCGCCTTTACTGCTACTGCTCATATTGCATACGATACAGAAGAAAAAGAATGGAAACGTGTTCTTGGTGATCCTACCGAAGTTGCCCTCCTTGTGTTTGCAGAGAAAATTGGACTACCAAAAAGAGAGCTCGAACGACAATATCCAAAAGTATTTGAAATACCTTTTGACTTTAGGGCAAAGCACCACACTACTGTAAACGACATTGATGGAACACGAACATTATCTACATCTGGAAGTCCGGAAGTTGTGTTGCAACATGCAACGACTGTTTGGGAAGATGGGCAAATTATTCCTATGACAGAAAAAGATAAAAAGAAGTGTCTCGAGGAAGTTGAAACACTTTCAAAAGCTGGCTACCGAGTATTGGCTTTGGCAATGTCTACTAAGCCTCCTAAGCACATTACAGATGGCGCACTACCAGAACTTACATTTGTTGGTTTTGTTGGAATAAGTGATGCCATTCGTTCTGGTGTGTTGGAGGCTGTGGAGGCTTCTCGTGGTGCCGGTATGAAAGTAGTAATGATTACTGGCGACCATGTTGAGACTGCACGAACGATTGCCGAACGAGTTGGTATTTATCATGCAGGAGACAATGTGTTAACAGGTGCTGATCTAGACACTTTGGAGGACGCTGCGTTAGATGCGGAACTTGAACGCACTACTGTTTTTGCACGTGTTTCTCCTGACCATAAATTACGAATCATTGAATCGTATAAACGTCGGGGAGAAACTATTGCAATGACTGGTGATGGAATTAATGATGCACTTTCTTTAACCGCAGCTGATCTTGGTGTTGCGATGGGGAAGGTTGGAACTGAAGTTGCGCGTGAGGCAGCCGACCTCATTATTCTTGATGACAACTTTGATAATATTCGTGTTGCAGTAGAAGAAGGTCGTTCAATGTATCAGACCATTCGCATGTCAGTATTGTATTTGTTGTCCACTAACATTGGCGAACTACTTGTAATTGCGGTTGCGGTTTTGTTGGGGTGGCCACTACCGCTGCTTGCCACGCAGATTATTTGGTTAAATATGGTAACTGATACTTTTTTGGTTGCGGCACTTGCGTTAGAGCCAAAACAAAAAGGTTTATTGTCTAAAAGGTTTAGTAAACCAAGTCCATACCTGGTTGATTGGAGAATGGGGTTACGTATTATTCTTATTGGTTCTGTTATGACCTTCGGTACATTGATTCTCTTTAAGGATGTGATGGGAGGAGATATGACAAAAGCATGGACTATTGCTCTTACAATGCTTACAGTATTTCAGTGGTTTAATATTTGGAATGTGCGTTCTGGGACTCGTTCCGTGTTTGGACAAAATCCGTTTAGTAATCCGTGGTTAGTTACAGGTCTACTTCTTTCTATTGGTTTACACATGGTGGCTATTTATACTCCTACGATGCAATCAATACTTCATACTACAGGACTGTCTTGGAGTGAGTGGTCCATTATATTAATGATTGGGGTGACTATTGTGGTTATCGAAGAAATTCGAAAATTTATTGAATACATGTTGAGGCTCATTTTCAGAAACGCAGTGTAAGACGTTTAAGAAGAGTGTATATAAAAACACCGCCACCCCGAAGGGGTGGCGGTGTTTTTAATTCTGGACTTATTTATTGAGTGCGTTTCGAATTTCTTCGAGTAGTTCTACTTCCCGTGAAGGTTTTACTGGCTCGGGTTCTACTGGTTTGCATTGATCATCATTCTCTTTGAGTTTATTGATAGCTTTAACAACCAAGAAGATTGCCCAAGCAACAATTAAGAAATTAATGAGTACCGTAATAAAAGCACCGTAGTTCAATGTGTTTGCCGCGGTTGTTTCTGTTGCATCTTTGAGCACGATTACCTTGTCTGAAAAATCGATACCACCAGTCAGCATTCCAATAAGCGGATTGATAATGTCTTTTACAAAAGAGTTAACAATACTTCCAAAAGCCGCCCCAATCACAACTCCAACTGCTAAATCTACTGCATTACCTTTGATTGCAAAGGTTTTGAATTCTTCAATAATCTTCATATCTACAATTACTATTTATAATAATTTGAGTATAGCAACGTTTAGATTGCGAGGCGAGGAGCCTTGATAACTTGGATAACCTTCCCATTGATCATAAAACTGTCATCTTCATGAATGAAAATTGGAGGAATATGCTGAGTTGATTCTGAAGCAAGAACCACTTGGTTGTTTAGCTCGTCCCAAATGTAACGTTTTACGTTTGCCATATCGTCGATAACTGACAACACAATATCTCCTGTTCGTGGAGAGCGATTATCTGCATCAATAATAAGATAGTCACCATCTTCGATTGTTTTACCATCAACCATGGCTTTGTTCATAGATAAACCTTGTGCTCGAATTGCAAAAATATTCTGACATTTTTTGAGAATGTTTTTTGAGATCTTGATGTAACCTTGGATATTTTCTGTTGCAAAAATAGTTGCCGGCCCACAGTTCGCTGAACCAACAATAGGTATTGATAGAAGGGCACTGTCTTTGACTGATCCTCGGGTAACGCGTTCGATATGTTTTGTTTTTTTATCAATTTTGATTAAACCTCTTTTTTCGAGTTGATCAAGATGATGTTTGATTTTTTGAGGATACTTTTCTCCGATGAGTTCACCAATCTGGCGTAGGGTAAGTCCTGTAAGCCCTTGTGTGCCAATGATCTGAAGCATTTTTTCTTGGATACTGTGCATATAATTTACAAACGTTACTACCTTGTTATATGACTAATAATAAGGAATTCTAGAAAAAAGTCAAAGAGTTATCCACAATGACGTAAAGCTAGAAAAGTTGACAAAATAGAAAAGAAAAAATAAAATAACATGTATTAAAACTAATTAACAAAATGTATGTTTCGAGATTTCCAAACAAAAAAGCAGCGGTTACAGAAGAATGTCTTCCGCAAAGGGAAGATGCATAGTTATCTATCTGCTCCGTCTACGTTTAAACTCACAATGCTCTAAAGACAAAACGCACCCCATCTGGGGTGCGTTTTGTCTTGCTTTGATAAAGGTTTGCTATAATAAAAGGGTTATAAAGCTGATTTAATATTAATATAAAAATATGAAGGTGGTAAAAAAGATTGGATATGTACTTGTACTCATTGGAGGATTGAACTGGGGACTCGTTGGTTTTTTTGGATTTGATTTAGTAGCGACGCTTCTAGGAGACATGTCAGGACTGTCTCGAGTTGTATACGCACTTGTTGGACTATCAGCACTTGTTATGATCTTTGCTCATAAAAGCTGTTGCAAAAGTGGTGTATGTGCTTCTTGCTCAGCTTCGCACGATTCAACGTCACCAACTCCAAACGCAGAATAATATTCTATACATAATAAAACCCCCTCATACATGAGGGGGTTTTATTATGTATACGTTACCAACGAGGAAATAATTCAAAAATAAATCTCGCCATTTCTTCTTGAGGAACGGGACCAAGCGCCATTGTCTTTACATCGTAATGTTGAAGTAGGGTAAGCTCTGCACCTTCAATAAGTTTCCCAATATATACAATTCCGGCTCGTTTCATCTCTGGAATTTCTCGAACTTCTTTTACGAAATCTACAATTGATTCCCAGTAAACTGGAACTAGAAACACAATAACTCCCGGAGTCCATTCGATAGCCTTTTCTTTGGCTTCCTTGAAGCTTTCTGTAATAAAAACTTCTAATCCTTGTTTTTCAAAAATCGGTAAAAATGTTGATGCATCTGATCTCTTTGAAATAAGCAAAAGCCTTTTGTTTCTTGACATATCTAGCTATTGTACACGAACGAGATAGGTTCGCCACTAAATCTTAAAAAAAGAGCTGCTTTGTCGTGACGGGTGTATCCTTGGTCACTGTAAAAGGTAATCTTCCCACGACTTGTCCACGCTCAGTAACAACATCAACGCGCCAAGATCCTGTTGTTAAGCTGCTTTTAAATGAATAACCTCGAAAACCTTGATCACGTCCTCCTACAATAGGTATTGGAATACGAGAGTTTAACACCCATCCTTTTGTGTCATCGTAGTATGACCACTCATGATAAATCTTTGTTTCAAGACGAGTTGGTGCAAAAATTGCACTAAATGCATACACTGGTCCTGTGCCGTGGATCTGATTACTGTATTGGTTGAAAGGTGTGTACCAAGGTTCTTGCTCGACTATTATGGTGTAATCACCAGTTGTGGATCGAGTGATGTTATATCCGACAACACCAGCTTTCATTGAGAGAGGGAGTGGTGGAATTACATTTGTGAAATATAAAAAAATAAATATAAAAAAAGTAATCGCAAGACGTTGCTCGATTTTTTTTCTGTTTTCTCCTCGGATAATTGAGTGAGGGCGATCTAGCGACATGACAAAACCGTACATGACGGCAGACGCAAGAAGTGTTGCCCCGAGGAATGAAAAAACTCCCATATGTTTAGTAAGAATTGGTGTAACTAGATTTATGTATGAAAGGAGAGCAATATAAAAGATTACAAGTTGAAAAGATGCTTTAGGAAATCGTTTGTATAAATAATCTGTTCCAAGCATGAGTATCAATAAAACAATTAAAAAAGGGAAACTAGTACTTAAGGTTCCACTACGAAAATAAAAAATAAATAACCCACTAAAGAGACCTCCAATTGCGTACTGAAATAAGAGTGGAGCAATGGTGATAAAGAAGGTTTCACGTGATTTAGGAGGCGCTTCTTTTGTAATATTGCTTCGTCCATATAAAACGGTAAGCATTCCTCCAGCGAGAAGTACGTAAAAAAGCAGGATGATATTGTCGAATAATTGATCAACACGATTAAGTGTTAGGTAGTCAACAACAAAACCAAGTAAAAGTGCAATAGGCATAACAACACGTTGGTGTGCGTGAATATAGTTTCGGGTACGAGTTACAATCTTCATCGTAGTATGAGTTTACCATTTAAATTTATTTGGTGAGAATTTTTTGCACGCAGTTTTTTATAAAAGTTATCCACACTCTATTTTTTTTCTACGGCAAGCATACAATAGATGCACATGTCGATCCCGGCAGGCCAAGGAGGAATCCCCATACCAACGGTCGCCATGCTTATAAGTGTTAGTCCATCAAAATGGCAGCAAAAAAAGCAAAAAAGCCAGCAGCAAAAAAAGTTGTAGCAAAAAAGCCAGCAGCAAAGAAGACTGCAGCTAAAAAGCGATAGTTTCAAGCAGGGGATAGCCTGCAAACAATAAAAGCGAGGTGCGGAACGCACCTCGCTTTTATTGTTTACTTTTTTCTAATAAGAATACTACTCAAAAAGGTAAATAATATACTCATCGATTTCTCGTTGAGAAGTTTCATAGAAAGAACTTTCTTTTTTATGTAAGTCGCGTGCTAACTTTGTACCAACGAAGCGCCAATGCCATGGTTCAAATTGATAGAATGCATTGTCTTTTGGGTACGAAAGAATAAAACCAAATCGATATGCATTTTTTTCTAGCCAAGCAAATTCAGGAGTTGCTGCAAATCCTGAGAACGTTGTTCCAACCACAGGGGTGGTGAAGTCCACAGTCGTTCCAAGTTGATGTTCTGAGTATCCTTGATCCGCAGAAAATTGGTTTGCTGTTCCAGCTCCGTATGTAACGCTGTATACACCTTTAAGAACTGCCTGGTCTTCGAAAGATCGAAATGCTGAAATGACTTCGAGAGATACCCCATCTTTTTCTGCAGTTCTCAAGAGATCTTTAAGGTATGGCCAAACACTTGCATGAATCTTGTAGGTACGATCTTTGTTGTGTACATATTCATCGGGAATCGTCTTTAAATCTTCCGGTACATAGTGTTCATTCAAGAAATAGATTTTTGAATACTTCTGCAATAATTCAGGATCTGTTGTGGTGAGTTTTTCGAGTGTGGCAACATTACTGTTTACTTCAGAAAAAGCCTCTTCCAATTCAGCAGATTTAGTTCTTGCTACTTCGAGTACTTCTGCAACTTTTTCATTCCGTTGTTGCATTTCAAGGAGTGTTGTTTCAATTGCTCCTACTTTTTCCTGCAAAGCTTTGTTGTTTTCTTGTGTCTTTGTTTCAATTTCCGCAATACGATTGGTTAGTTGTCCTTGCTGTATAAAAACATATATAAGTGCGGCAACTGTAAGGATTCCGAGTAATGAACTGCTTCGAATAAGAACGTTTGGATTTAGTTTCATAGAGAGATTTTACCAGTCGGGCAGGTAAAAAACTACTCAGTTGGTATCTCTTGGATTTCTTCGGTCTGCGGCGCCTGTTTTTCGGTAACAGTAACCGTGATTGTTTCTGGTTCAATATCCGTAACTGTTATGAAAGAGGGAACTGAAATATTTGAAGGTTTTAAAGTGAATGTGTGAGTTCCTGGGGTTAATTGCTTTGCATCAATTTTTGATTGGATTTTTGTTGTATCGAGTGTGGCCATATCGTTACTTTTACCTTGTAGCGTAATGGTTACTTGTGTTGCACCTGTTTCTGTTGAGATTTCATATTGTGGAGCTAACAGTTGAAAAGAGAGAGGGGTCTCAACGTCTTTTTTTACAACGCCTGTTTGCACAAAAAGAATAAGCCACATAATACAAGCGAGACTGATTGATGCTAATTTTGCCGCACCATTTTCTTTGGTGAAATATTCCCAGAAACTCACTGTTCCTTGAGAACTTTCTCCAGATAATGTAACTAATTCTTTGAGGAGCATATCTGTAGTGTCGAGCGTTGCGTAGTTTCCATTTTTGAAAACGCTAATAGTGCCGCGTTCTTCAGACACTACAAATGCAATTGCATCGGTTCCTTCTGTTATACCTGCTGCGGCGCGGTGTCGTGTACCTGCTTTTCTGTAGTGCGTATACGATTGTGCTAAAGGAAGGTGTACTCCAAATTGTTTGACGAGATTGTTTTCGATGATAATCGCTCCATCGTGTCCTGCAGAACTGGTATCAAAAATACTCAAGATGAGTTCTTTTGAAATTCGTCCATCGAGTGCTTGTCCCCCAGAGAGAAGGTCATCGATGTCTTGCTGTTGAATGAAAACAATGAGTGCACCAATGCGCTTCTCTGACATAAATTTTAGGGCGTCAGCGATTTCAGTGAATGTTGTTTTGTGAACTTGGTTTCTGACTGAACTAAAAAGATAATTTTTTCCAACCATAACCCATCGAAAGAATTGTCGAATTTCACGCTGTAGTACGATTGCAATAATAATAAAGGTAAGTGTTGAGATTGGCTGAACGAGAGCTCGAGTTAAAGAAAGGCTAAGGTTTTGTGCAATGAACGCCAAAATAATGAGACCAAGTGACACAACAAGTACGAAGTATGATTTAGTCTGTTTTACAAAGAGAATAATGATGTAGATACCAATAGCTACAATAATGATGTCAAAAATCTCCCATAAAGTGATGTTACTTAAGACAAAAGGGAGGTTTGATAGTCCTGCTATGTTGAGAGAAGCAATTAGATCCATTCCGTTACTATACAAGCCAGGCTTTATTTTTTCTAGTTGTGTATAAGGTTGAATGAGTCCACAGTTTTTATATTAAGGTCAGACGTCGTAGATAAAACGAGATATACTTATTTTTATGTTTCTAACAATAATATTGCTGATTGCGGGGTTTATTCTTCTTATTAAAGGTGCGGATTTTTTGGTTGATGGTTCTTCTTCAATCGCTAAGCGGTTTGGAATTTCTGATCTAATCATAGGTCTTACTGTCGTGGCGTTTGGAACCTCTGCGCCTGAGCTGGTTGTAAATATTGTTTCTGCTTTGCAAGGAACCTCTGATATTGCGATTGGAAATATTTTAGGAAGTAATATTGCCAATATTCTGCTTATTTTAGGAGTAACTGGAGTAATTGCACCACTCGCTGTGCAACGAGCGACCATTTGGAGAGAAGTTCCTTTCTCATTACTGGCAGTACTTGCCTTAGGGGTAATGGCTAATGATGTATTTTTTAACGGCGCAGATGCGTCGATGCTTACTCGGGGAGACGGTCTGATTTTTCTTGGTTTTTTTGCAGTCTTTATGTATTACATTTTTGGTTCTGCGAAGAACACACTGCACGACGCTGGTTCAGAAGAAGATTCAATTGAACAGAGGAGTGTTGGGATATCACTCTTCTTTGTTGTGATAGGCCTTTTTGGGTTAGTGCTTGGTGGGAAGTGGGTAGTAGATAGTGCTGTGACACTAGCTACTCTTTGGGGACTGAGCGAAGCAGTTATTGGCCTTACGGTTGTTGCTATCGGGACATCACTTCCTGAACTCGCTACCTCAATAGTTGCAGCTCGAAAAGGTAAGGCTGATATTGCAATTGGAAACGTGATTGGATCAAACATTTTCAATGTGTTTTGGATTTTGGGAATTACTTCGGTCATAACTCCGTTACCGTTCTCTGTAAACAGTAATCTCGATATCATGGCGACAATCGCAGCAACGGTATTACTTTTTGCGTGGATGTTTGTTGGAAAGAAAAATATATTGGAGCGATGGCAGAGTGGGGTTTTTGTCGTTCTATATATTTCTTACATTGTTTTGTTGTTGACGATTCGGTAAGTGCCAACTCTTAACAAGTCTCTTTGTTAAGACAATAGACCGGCTGCGTTTAAACGCAGCCGGTCTATTGTCTTTTATTTCAGTTGAGGCGTATAATGTGTCCTCTCTATTATTGAAGTAATCATAAACATGTATGAAAAACGATACCCCAAAAATTACTAATGTAGTTGCTCGAGAAATTCTCGATTCTCGTGGAAACCCAACGGTTGAAGTTGATGTCCTTCTTTCAAACGGGGCGTTTGGACGAGCCTCTGTTCCATCAGGAGCTTCAACTGGTAAATACGAAGCTGTTGAGCTTCGGGACGGTGATAAGAAACGGTATGACGGAAAAGGGGTTTTGAAGGCCGTTTCTCATGTTAATGGTGAAATCTTTAAGACTGTTAAAAACAAGATTTTTGAACAGCGAGATTTAGATGAAACACTCATTGAACTCGATGGTACCGAAAATAAAGGACGACTTGGAGCTAATGCTATTCTTGGTGTTTCGCTCGCATTTGCTCGGGCACTGGCTCAAAGTAAAGAACTTCCTCTGCATAGTTATTTTGCAAAGGTTTCAAAAACAAAAAATAAAGTACAGCTTCCAGTGCCAATGATGAATATCTTGAACGGCGGAAAGCACGCAGAAAAATCAACCGACTTTCAAGAATTTATGATTGTTCCACATGGCTTCGATAGTTTTAGTCGGGCACTGCAGGCAGGAACAGAAGTGTTTCATTCTCTTAAGAAAATTCTGCATGATCGTGGTTTAAGTACTACTGTTGGAGATGAAGGTGGATTCGCTCCTTCTCTTAGTGACAACGAAAGCGCAGCGGCACTTTGTGTTGAAGCAATTAAGAAAGCAGGCTACAAACCAGGAACACAAATCTCACTAGCGCTCGATGTTGCGGCGTCTGAGCTCTACGAAGATGGGAAGTATGTTCTTGCAACTGAAAACAAGAAACTTTCAAGCGCAGAGATGGTTGATTACTACGTTGCTCTTGCAAAGAAGTATCCAATTATTTCAATTGAAGATGCGTTAGACGAAGATGATTGGGTTGGATATGCGCTGCTTACAAAAAAGCTTGGTAAAAAAATTCAGATTGTTGGAGATGACCTGTTTGTAACAAACGTACATCGTCTCCGTCGAGGGATTGACGAAAAAACAGGCAACTCAATTCTTATTAAGGTAAACCAGATTGGAACTGTTTCAGAAACCATTGATGCCATTAATCTTGCAAATAAGTATGGCTACACGGCAATCATGTCTCACCGTTCAGGTGAAACTGAAGACGCAACTATTGCTGATTTTGCTGTAGGATCTGGAGTTGGACAAATTAAAACAGGGTCATTGTCACGAAGTGATCGAACTGCAAAATACAATCAGTTGCTTCGAATTGAAGAATCTCTAGGTAAGAAGGCTCTGTACCGAGGTAAGGACGTATTCACTCAGTAAGCATCATGAAAAAACAGGTAGCGCTTATTGTTTTGGACGGATGGGGTTATCGCGAGGATGTAACACATAACGCCGTTGCAATGGCACAAACCCCGTACTTTGACTACTTATGGAATACGTATCCTCATAGCTTGCTTGAAGCATCTGGTGAGCATGTTGGTCTACCTGTTGGTCAAATTGGTAATAGTGAAATTGGTCATACAACTATTGGAGCAGGTAAGGTTATTGATACTGATTTAGTGCGTATCAATAAATCAATTACTGATGGAACCTTTGGTCAAAATGAAGTGTTCGAACAATTGTTTGCACATACCGCTTCAAATAATTCAAAGCTGCATCTCGTTGGTTTGATTGGCAAAGGCGGTGTGCATTCACATCAGGATCATCTCTTGGCATTTTTACGTTTATGTAAAGAAAGAGATGTGCAAAATGTATATCTCCACCTGTTTACTGACGGAAGAGATGCTTCACCGTACGAATCAGTCAAAGATATTACAGAAATTAAAGCGACAATAGCCGACGCAGGTATCGGAACTATTTGTAGTATTTCTGGAAGATATTTTGCGATGGACCGAGACAATAACTGGGATCGTGTTGAACGAGTTGAGAAAATGATTTTTCACTGCGAGGGAACTATTTGCCAAGTGACTCCAGAGGAAGAATTATTGGCGCAACACACACAAGGGAAAACAGATGAACACATTGAACCTTTTATGGTTCATGAAATGCCTATTGAAAAGAATGACGCGGTATTCTTTTTTAACTATCGTGCCGATCGCGCGCGTATGCTGACCGAACGAATCATTGCTCGAAAGGATGAAATGAATCTTTGCTTTGCTACACTAACAGAATATTCAAAAGCGTATTCATGTGCTGTTGCGTTTCCTCCTATTGCGATTGAAACGACGATTGCTAACGAAGTTTCTTTGGCAGGACTTACACAAGCTCATATTGCTGAAACAGAAAAATTCCCACACGCAACATATTTTTTGAATGGAGGAAAAGAACAGCCACACGATGGAGAGGAACATGTTATGTTACCGAGCCGAAAAGATGTAAAGACACACGATGAGGCTCCAGAAATGCGAGCAGAATCAATTGCTGATGAAGCCGTTAAACGTATTGCTGACGGTGTTGATTTTATCTTCATTAATTTCGCAAACCCAGACATGGTTGGTCACACTGCAAATATGCCAGCGATCGTAACTGCCGTAGAAACCGTTGATCGTGAACTTAAACGAGTACTCGACGCATTACATGAGCGAGGAGGAGTTGCATTTGTTACTGCGGATCACGGAAATGCTGAGGTAAACTTCGATGCTGACAAAAACGAAAAGCACACGGCTCATACGCTCAACAAAGTTCCTGCAATTGTTACCAAGGAAGGAATTTCGTTACAAGATGGTTCACTTAAAGATATTGCGCCAACCATCCTTACTTTGTTCGATATGCACAAGCCTGTAAGTATGACGGGAGATTCTTTGATTCGTTAGTAGACGGTCCGTAGTTGAGAAAGTGCATCTATCATGTGTTGGGTGGTATCTACTCGAATCTCTGGGTTTGTGTCGTTTATGCGAACTGCTCCGATGTATGCATCTGGATTTGCGCTAAAAATTCCTTGAGGACCTGCGTACTGCATCTTTTTTAAATGGAGCACAGAAAGATCTATCGCTTTTTTGTAGCGTTCAATATGTTCTTGGTCCTGTTCTTTTTGCGCGACTTCATATGCATACGAGAGTCCTTCAAGATACACCGCATCAGATGAACTGTGAGGAGAACCGTACTCAGGTGTTTTGGGGTTATAGAAGCGACCAATCGTTTCTGTTGTGTCTTGTATCTCAAGGAGCTTGTCGTTCATCGTGAAGATTGCATCAACAAACCGTTTTTCATTTTGCATTCGGTATAATTTTGTATACGCAATGGTGTGCCATGGTACATATGCAGGGTAATAGTTTGCTTCAAGATTAGTTACGTATCTGTCGATATAGAAATTTGTGATACGCATTATGTGAGCAAAGAGTTCTGGGTCTTCTGTTTTTTCGTAATATTCAACAAGCGCAAGCAGTGCTTCTCCTGAATAAAAAGTAAGCAGGTAGTCCGAGTCATATGCATATTCAGGTTCAATGAACCATGGTAAGAGTGCTCCGTCTGGTTGTTCGAGGGAAATAATTCCATCCTTTAATGCTTTTGCTTCTGCTCGGTATGTACTAAAGAAAGGTGATGCTACCAATGTTCGAAGCATCATTGCGTTTGCACCTAATTTTGATTTGTCTTCGTATACGATGTATCCAAGACCTTCGTTGTGTTCATACCAATTCGCAAAAATAAAATCTAGATTTTTTTTGTGAGCGGCGTGATATGCATTATCCATACTGCTTTTTTCTGCAAGAATTCTTGAAGCCATTAGCTGACGAACATCGTTGTTGCTGGTAGGGGTGTTTCCAGTAATTGGATTAAAGAGATATACGAACAAACCTTTACTGTTTATGTTTGTGAGCAGCCACGACTCAGCTTGTTCATGCATAGTCATAACTTCTTTTTTAATATCCGGTTCTGATTTGTTTGTTTGAAAAAAGAGGACAGCAATCAGTATTACAATGATCACGGCAGGGAGTATGAGTTCTTTAAACGAATTTTTATGCATTAGGTTTAATAGTACTGCATTGGGTGCATCTTGAAAAAGGAAAGCAAGAAACCAAGGAATATGTATAAGTATAGGTTCGCGCTCTAGTGCGATTCTAAATTTGTTTTGAACAGACGTTATTATTTCTTTTTCAGCGTTCTGTAAATTTTTAAATGGTGCTTGGTTTGGGTTCGTTAATACAAGTGCATTTTTTTTATACACAACAATGTCGTGAATATTTTTACCTTTGTAACCAGCTTGTTCAATAAGCCACCCTGCATACACTTTGATGAGACCATCTTGAGTGGTGTGATAGGGAAGGTTGGGGTGCTCTGTCAGAATTCTTTCGAGGTGTGCGTTTGAGATAATTGGATTTTTAAAATAGGAACCAACGTTTGGTATTGTTTTGTAATCAGGAAGTTTACGACTTCGTATTTCTATAATTGCTGTTCTGATTTCTGAAACAGTCGGAGCGGGTTTGTGTATAAAATATTCTTCAACATCTTTGTATTTTGGAATGCTAGGAGGTTTTTTGTGAAGTTTGATAGTGACGGCGACCACAATGTATTTTCCAGGATTTTGTTTAAAGATACTGTCTCTATATGAAAAGAGACACTCGTCAATATTCATAGAGCGTATTGTTTTTGTGGTGGTGTCATACGCTTCAACAGCAAGGCATACATCCTTAAATTCCGAACCGTATGCACCAATGTTTTGAATAGGGGCAGCTCCTGCGGTTCCTGGGATTGCAGATAACGCTTCGATACCAGAGAGGTTTTGCTCGGTGGTCCAAGCAACAAGATCGTCCCAGAGAATACCCGCACCAACGCGAAGATGTGTTTCGTTAGGGGATTCTTTGGTAATCTCAATGCCCGGAATTTTCATGAGACCAAGAATAAAATTTTGAGTACCATCTGCAAAAAGAGTATTTGTTCCTTCTCCAACAACAAACAACGGCAAGTTTTTTTCTAAAGAAAATGCATGGATATCAAAAACATCTTGTACGGTATTGATTTCTGCACTGTATTGCACGATACCTCCTACTGCAAAAGAAGAGTGGGTTTTTAGTGGTGTATTTTCCACAATGTTCATACATACAATATATCACATGTGATATATTGTATGTATGAAAAAACAAGCGCAAAGTGCGGATCAAAAAAAGTTAGGGGCCTTTATAAAAATGCTTCGGCAACGAAATGGTTTAACACAAGCAGAACTCGCTACTCGTCTACAAACGTCACAAAGTGCCGTTGCTCGAATGGAATTAGGAAATCAAAATTTTACTACTGCAGAATTGTCAAAAATTAGTGACGTCTTAAACCACAAAATTATCTCATTACAGGATTCAATTGATTTCAAAATAACTGGTGGAAAGAAACTTTCTGGAAGCGTACAAACAAACACATCAAAAAACGGAGCACTACACTTAATGTTTGCTGCACTTATTAATAAAGGTACAACAACATTACGTAGTGTTCCAAAAATAGAAGAAGTATTTCGAGTAATTGAAGTATTCGAAAGTATTGGAGTTACTGTTCGCTGGGAAAATGATAGGGATCTAGTGCTCACACCTCCTCGTCGATACAAATTGAATGCAATGAATCTTACTTCTGCAAAGAGGATTCGTTCAATACTTATGAGCATTGGAAGTCTTATTCATGCAACAGAAACATTTTCATTACCATTTAGCGGCGGTTGTAAAATGGGAGAGCGCACCATTGCAGCACATCAATATGGTCTTGAAGAGCTTGGTGTCTCGATTGTTACCAAAGAAGGTTCTTACACTATTTCGCATAAAGGACTCAAGCCTGCGGAGATTGTGTTGTATGAAGCCAGTGATACGGCGACAACAAATCTATTAATCGCCGCCGCTGGAATCAAAGGTATAACAACACTTAGATTTGCGACATCAAATTACATGGTCCAAGACGTCTGCTTCTTTTTGGAAAAAATAGGTGTGCAAATTGAGGGGATTGGTTCCTCAACGCTTGTCGTTCATGGTATTGGTTCAGATATCAATACTGACGTTGAAGCATTTGTGAGTGAAGACCCTATTGAATCAATGATGTTTTTGAGTGCTGCAATTGTAACTAAATCAACGTTAACGATTACAAGGTGTCCAATTGAATTTCTACAGCTTGAATTACTTAAGCTCAAAAAAATGGGATTGCTCTATAAAAGCACAAAACCCTATCTTGCAGAGAACGAACGAACAAAACTTGTAGATATCACGGTGCGTCCTTCGTCGCTGGTCGCGTTGCCAGATAAAATCCATGCACTACCGTATCCTGGAATCAATATCGACAACCTTCCATTCTTTGTTCCTATTGCTACACAGGCAGAAGGACAAACACTTATTCATGATTGGATGTGGGAAAACCGAGCAATTTATTTTACGGAATTGAATCGGCTCGGCGCACAGATGACACTTGCTGATCCTCATCGTGTTTTTATTCACGGAAAAACACCACTCAAAGCTGCCCAGATGGTTTGTCCTCCAGCACTTCGTCCTGCGGTGATTGTGATGATTGCAATGCTTGCTGCAGAAGGAACATCAATACTCAGAAACGTGTACTCAATTAAGCGAGGATATGAAGAGATTGCAGAACGCTTTAATGCTATTGGGGCTGAAATTGAAATTTTGAGAGGAGTGTAGGTGTAAAAGTTCTTTGTGACAGTACGAGTTGTGGTCGTCCACCAAGTAGTGCTCCTTTGTAGACAGTGATTGAACCGTTCGGAGCCACATCCTCTTTGTATCGTCTGATTGTTTCTTCCGTTGAGAGATTTTGAATGATGCGTTCAAATGCAATGTGCCAATGTCCATGCACACACAAAAGAATTCGCTGGCCTCGATGCTGTCGAAAAAGTGTTTCTATAAAGTTATGAATACGAATTTCTAGATCTGGCCAATTCTCACCACCGAACGGTCGATAGTAATAAAGACCCTCTTTTTCTCTACGGGCTCGTTCGTGTGGAAAATGTTTGTCGATGTCATCCTCAGACATCGCGTGCCAAATACCACGTTGTGCTTCTGCAACACGAGCGTCTTCAATAATCTGGGCTTCTGGAAACATGAGCTCCATTGTTTCTTTTGTTCGTTTACAAAATGAAGTGTAGTAGGCGTCAAAAGATCCGTATGTTTTTCGTAGGTATGCTCCGGTCTCTTTTGCTTGCAAACGACCCTTTGGGGTGAGGGAATAATCTTTGGTACTACTGTCTAGCTTGGTCCGTTCTTCACTGGTAAGGATATTTGCTTCTGATTCGCCGTGTCGAACCAAAATAATTTCTTTTGGGTGATGCATATTTGGAATCGTACGGGCATCTGGATTTAGAACCTAGTATATTTTTGATGATGATTTGGGTTTTGGTTTAGTTTTTATTTATATGTGCTTTTGAAGATGTAGTACGCTATACTAACTTTGTTACCACTAAAAATTACGTATGGGATTTATTTCATTTCTATTGTTGGTCGCGTTGGTTGTTGTTGTGATGAGTATTCGTCAGATTAATCAGTACGAACGAGGTGTTCGATTTACCTTCGGAAAATTCTCTTCAATTATGGAACCGGGGTGGAGATTAGTGTTTCCAGTGATTCAGCATTATCAAAAGGTTGATGTGCGAACCAAAGCTGTTGATGTTCCAGACCAAAACGCAATTACACGAGACAACGTGTCGGTACGCGTGAATGCTGTTATTTACTACAAAGTAAGCGACGCAAATAAAGCAGTACTCGAGGTTGAAGATTTTAAATATGCGATCTCGCAATACGCACAAACAACCATGCGTAACATCGTTGGAGAAGTTACTCTCGATGAACTCCTGTCAGGACGAGACCAGATTGCTGATCGAATTAGAGAAATTGTAGACAAAGAAACTGACGCATGGGGTTTACAGGTGCAGAATGTCGAGCTTAAGGATGTAAGTCTTCCTCCTGATCTTGAGCGAACAATTGGAAAGCAGGCAGAAGCAGAACGAGAAAAACGAGCGGTGATTATTAATTCTGAAGGAGAACTTGCGGCATCAGAAAATATTGCACGAGCTGCTGCAATGCTTGCTGAAACACCAGGTGCACTACACCTTAGAACATTGCAGTCTGTAAATGACATGTCATCAGATCAAAGTAATACCGTTGTGTATATGATTCCAATGGAATTGCTTCGGGCAGTTGAAGGATTTGCAAAGAAGAACGAGTAAATTCTAAAAGAAAAAATCCGCTGTGGCACGTGGTGCGTGAGCGGATTTGATGGGGTCCGAAAGCTCGAGTGGTTCAGGCTTCAAAAAAATCGATCTTCAGGTCTTGGCAGATTTTCTCAAGCTCTTTGGAGATTCCTTTAGAGTTACTACCAAAAATATGGATTGTTTGCTTGCTCAGATTGTCTCTGACCAATAAAATCAAAGCAGCACCCCTCTCAGATTCGGTCGCTTTGATGGACCGGTTGCCTTTAGGGGGTTTGAGGCCACCTTTCATGTATCCACAAGATATTTTTGTGACCAAATCACAAGTGGAAAGTTGTTTACACGCCTTTAATGCTAGAGGGGTGAACGATGTATGGGGCCCCACAAGCTTTCCGGCTCCTTTTTTTTGTAATTTTCCCATTGGTTTTACTTTTTTTCGGTTTCAAAATCTTGTAACCAACATGTGGTTCTTTCTGTATAAATTGCTATAAAATAACTGATTTGTCAATTCCTTACTACAAAAAGACACAAATAGGGAATTACACGCACATATAAACTCCTGCTATACTAGCTCGTATGCAAAAACCCGCTTCAATCATTGCGCTTTCATGTTCTCCTTCACACGGTAGAAATTCAGACACAATGCTCGACGCTTTTATTGAGGGAGTTGTTCAGGTGCAAGAGGTAACCATTACAAAGATTCATTTATCTGATATTCCAATTGAAGATTTTTCTTTTGAGAACCGACTTGGCCCAACTGATTCCGAAACTGCGTTTGCGAGTTTGGCAGCAGACATACAGCAAGCTCAAGCGTTGGTAATTGCTACACCAACATATAATTTCTCTGTGCCTGCACGCCTTAAAAACTTTATTGATCGTATTCGATTCATTTCGCTTGATATGGAACATCGAAATACACTCAATCAACCAGTTGGAAAACTTGGTCACCTCAAAACATACTTTTTGGTTTCTGGAGGTACACCGTTGTGGGCACAAAAACTTTTATTTTTTGCGTTTCCGCCGTTTTGGCTTCGAGGAGTTTTTCTATACTACGGAGCCCACGTGCTCGGTGCTTTGTACACTGGAGACATTGTCGCTTTCAAAAATCAACGCGTATTAAAAAAGTGCAGAAAAGAAGGAAAGAAATTTGCACGACAAGTCCTTCGAGGAAGAAAGAATCGACTCATGGAAAGAATCTTCTTTAGACCTCCGCAGGTAAATTAATTACAAGTTCATCTTTGTAATAATCGCACTAATTGCTCCAGGGTCTGCGAGTGTTGAAATATCCCCAAAGTTTTTTGTGTCGCCTTGTGCAAGGTGCCGCAAAATTCGTCGCATGATTTTTCCTGAGCGGGTTTTTGGTAAATCAGGAACAAAGATAAGTTCATCTGGTTTTGCAAAAGATCCAACGGTTTCTTTTACGAGTGTAATGATTTCGTCTGCGAATGCATCTGTTTCTTTTGTTCCTGCAATTGGTACTACAAATGCGCGAATAGATTCTCCTTTAATGTTGTGAGGAATAGAAATCACTGCCGCTTCGGCAACGTCAGAATGTTTGGTAATCGCACTTTCTATTTCTGCCGTTCCAATAAGGTGTCCAGAAATTTCCATCATGTCGTCGATTCGTCCGGTAACCCATAAGTCGCCATCTTCGTCTCGCTGTGCTCCGTCTCCACTAATGTAGTATCCAGGGAACGCTTTAAAGTATGTTTCCAAAAAACGTTCTTTGTTGTTGTATAAACCACGAAGCTGACTTGGCCACGACCCTTTGATTGCAAGCATTCCTGATCCTGCCCCTATAATTTCTTTTCCGTCGTCATCAAGAAGCACTGGTTGAATACCAAAAAACGGTTTTGATACTGCACCCGGCTTAAGATGCGATGCAAACGGAAGCGGGGTAATGGCAGGTCCTGCTATTTCAGTTTGCCACCATGTATCCATGATTGGACACACACTATTTCCAATAGTTTCGTAGTACCACTGCCACGCTTCTGGATTAATTGGTTCTCCTGCAGTTCCTAATATTTTTAAACTTTCACGTGATGTTCCGGAAATAAAAGAATCACCTTGTGCCATGAGTAAGCGAATTGCTGTTGGTGTGCTGTAAAAAATAGTTACACCGTATGTGTCGATAATATTCCAGTAACGACTACAGTCAGGGTATGTAGGAATTCCTTCGTATAGAACAATAGTCGCTCCATTAACGAGTGGCCCATACACAACAAACGAGTGCCCGGTAATCCATCCAACGTCCGCGGTGCACCAATACACGTCATGTTCTTTGTAATCAAAAACATATTTGTGAGACACACTTGTATAGAGTAAATATCCTGCAGTGGTGTGCACGACACCTTTTGGTTGTCCAGTTGATCCTGATGTATACAAAATAAATAATGGATCTTCTGCGTTCATGTGCGCTGGTTCACATACTGGTGATGTTTGTTGGACAGCTTCATGGTACGAAATTTCACCCGCAATTTGTGGCAGCGTTTGCGATTCATCGGTGGTAACTACAAGCACTGCCTCGACGCTCGGACACGTTTCGATTGCAATTGCGACTTGTGATTTGAGTGGAATGATTTTTGCACCACGTTTCCCAACGTCTGCGGTAACGACCACTTTTGCTTCTGATGCTTGAATTCGTGTGGCGAGGGCTTCGTGTGAAAACCCTCCAAACACTACAGTGTGAATCGCACCAATTCGTGCACATGCAAGCATTGCAAACGTTGCTTCTGGAATCATTGGCATATAGATACAAACACGATCTCCTTTACGTACTCCTTTTTCTTTAAGTACGTTTGCTAGGCGAGAGACTTCGTCGAGCAGGTCGTTGTATGTAATGATTCGTTCCTCTCCAGGTTCGTTGCTAACCCAAATAATTGCTGTTTTTTCTCCGTTGCCTTGTTCTGTATGTCTGTCTATACAGTTGTAACTAGCGTTTAGAATTCCACCTTCAAACCAAGATACTTCTCCTGAACTAAAATCTCCTTGATATACCGTGTTCCACGTCTTATACCAATGTAAGTATTTTGTTGCGTGATCTCCCCAAAATTGTTCAGGATTAGAGATAGATTCTGTGTACATTTTTTCGTACAAATCTTGCGTAATATAAGGCGTTTCTTTGTATGAAATAGGTTTTTGGGTATTTTTTTCAGACATTGTGAAAAGTATATCAAACCTTCTTGAAGGTGTTTTTGGTAAGTGTGCTAAAATCGCTCCATTATGATGACTCAAAAAGACGCGCTTACGGTGCTCAAAATGGGGAAGAACGTTTTTCTTACTGGCCCTGCTGGTTCTGGAAAAACTCATGTCCTCAATGAATACATTACGTTTTTGAGAGAGCACGGTGTAGAAGTTGCGGTCACTGCATCTACAGGAGTTGCCGCGACACATCTTAAAGGAGTAACGATTCATTCGTGGTCAGGAATCGGCATAAAAGACACACTTACTGATTACGACATCGATAATCTCGAACAAAAAGCATATTTATGGAAACGGTTTGAAAAAACACAGGTGCTTATTATTGATGAGGTTTCGATGTTGAGTTCTCGAACACTTGATGCAATTGATCGAGTGTCAAAATTGTTTAAACAAAATGAATTACCGTTTGGAGGTATGCAGATTATTTTTTCTGGTGATTTCTTTCAGTTGCCTCCAGTAGAAAAACGACAAGTGCAGACTGAACAAACTATTTTCTTTGATGACGATACGGTTTCGCAGGTACCATTCGCATTCAAATCGCAGGCATGGAAGGCGTGCGATCTGCATACATGTTATTTGTCTGAACAATTTCGTCAGGAAGATAATGTGCTTGTAACGATTCTTTCAGAAATCAGAGAAGGTGAGTTGTCTCAGAAGTCATTAGAAGTATTGCGTTCAAGAATGAATATTGAGATTCCTGGTGAGATTACAAAATTGTATACACACAATGTAAACGTCGATAGTTTTAATCAAAAAAAGATGCAAGCACTACCTGGTGCTGAGGTTAAATACTTAATGACTAGTTCAGGGAAGCCTAATTTGATTGAAGCATTAAAACGAGGATGTTTAGTCCCAGAACAGTTAGTGATTAAAAAGGGTGCATTGGTAATGTTTGTAAAAAACAATCCTGTCGCTGGGTATTACAACGGTACTGTTGGCGAGGTTGTTGATTTTGAAGATGGATTTCCGGTAGTCCGTACCAAAAACGGAGACAAACATGTCGCATCTCCGCAAACGTGGTCTGTCGAAGAAGGTGACAAGGTCTTGGCAGAAATTGCACAGGTGCCGCTAAAGCTTGCGTGGGCTGTCACCATTCACAAAAGTCAGGGAATGACACTCGATAAAGCGATGATTGATTTGTCCAAAGCATTCATCGAAGGGCAAGGATATGTGGCGCTGTCTCGTATCAAAACTATCGATGGATTATTTTTGGAAGGTTTTAATGAAATGTCTGTAATGGTTCATGGGGAAGTTTTGCGTGTTGACCAGGAGCTTCGAGATGTTTCTGAATCACTACAAAAGCACGTGGCAAAAATTCCTGGCGCAGAACTTGAGGCTGAACATCAAACATTCTTTTCAAAGATTGGGGCAAAGAAACACAAAGTACTTAAAGAGAGTGGAGAAAAACTGACAACATATGAAATAACCAAAAAACTAATCACGGAGAAAAAAAGTTTAGAGGAAATGATTTCAATTCGCGATGTAAAGATTGGGACTATTTTGTCTCACATCGAAACGCTTTTAGAGGAAAAAGCCCTCGCACCCAAAGATGTTACATACCTCAAGCCAAAAACCGAAGCCTTCAAAGCCATGCTTGAAGAAGTTGCTGAAGAATCTGCAAAATTAGAAGAGTTTAAGCTCACCCCAATCTTTCATGCTCTAGGAGGTCAGTATACCTTTGAGGACATTAGATTTGCTCGGTTGTTTTTGAAGAAATAGAGCCTTTTTTACTGTTAAGTAACAAGTCGTAATCAATAAAGCGCGTGATATACTTTTGGGGTGAAATTGGAGAGGCGTTTTAAAAAAATCGTTCTGTTTTTAGGAGTGGTAATCCTATTTTTCTTGCTGCCATGGTTGTGGTTTAACGTTCCTGTTTTTATTCAATATATCAAGAACGATTTCAAAGATTTTCCGAGAATCACTATCGTTAATGAACATTCTTCTCCAAAGCAAGAAGAAAGTTGGATTGTTGAATTCAAAACCGTAGGTCGTTCTGATTTGTATATTCGTCCTAATGATGATGCGACTGTCGCTGATGATGAATTCTTGGGCTTGTATTGTGACAGTAAAAAAAGAACTCCTCAAATTTTGGAAGGAGACGTGATTTATTATCCAAATTGGTTCTGTAATGGTTCTGCTTCTGTTGAACACTTTACAAGGAAGTCTGGTCACCACACGTTGCGTTTTGAATTTGCCGGGGATTCTGTGCTTGCATATAACAGTCCTGTCGCTACCAATCGAACTTCTGAGCAGTCGATAACCGATTTACTTATTGATGCAACTTTAGAATACAGTCCGTCTCCAAATATTGTTTTTACTAGTGCAAACACTGGATACCTTTTCTATATCGGAGGAAGTGCGCTCCACGCGTCAAAAAAAGAAGTGATGTACAAAAAAACCACAGATGGTGGTCAAACGTGGAGTGGAGGAATTATCGTACCAGGAAACTATCAAGAAGGAGTATCGACTGTGTCTGTGTGGTATGACCAGTGGACACCAGGAGATAGTGGAACCAAAATTCACATAGCCACAGGGGATATTACCAGTGATGATGTTTGGTACCGATACCTCGACACTACTAATGACAGTATTCGTGCTGGTGGTTGGGTGTCTGCTGTGCCTGGTACTGCGTTTACAGGAAACGGTACTGCCGCAGGAGCACAAATAACCAAATCATCAGATGGAAACTTGTTCATCGGTGCTTGTGGAACATTTACTTCTGTGCGTTGTGCAATATATAAATCAACAGACGATGGAGATGCATGGTCTGATACTTCCTTTACCATTTCTGCTGGAACTGGAGCGCTAGATTTCTTTCAAATCCTTCCATTAAGTGGTGGAGATATTCTAACCATTTTTCAAGATACTTCCGCAGATAATGTTGTTTCAAAAGAGTATGACGAGGATATTGATTCTTGGGGAAATGAACAAACTATAGATGCAAGTTGGGTCGATAACACTACATACGACACTCCTTGGGGGGCCTCTCTTCTCAAATCAACTGGAGACGTATATCTAGCTGGTATGAACGCGATTGATTCAACCTCAGGTGACCTTGAAGCATACAAGTTTGATGACGGAACACGAACCTGGTCAACCCTCACTGAAATTATTTCTAATCACTCAGAGACCCTTCAGGGAACTATGGTTCTTGATCAAACCACCGGAGATATCTATGCGGTGTACATCAACTGTACTCCAATCGCTTCTGACTGTACTGTCCGATATAAAGTATCTGAAGATGATGGAAACACGTGGAGTCCACCGGTGCAGATTTCTGACAATGCTGATGATACAAAAAACGTTCGAACCAGTTTAATGACTGTTTCAAACAAGTTCTATGTCAACTGGTATAACGATGATCTCAATGAAATCAATGGAAATCAAGTTGATACGACAGCAACAACAGTGTCCGCATATACGGTTGATGGGTCAATCTTGTCGGCTCTTTCTCAAGGAAGTCCTTCACCAAACGTCGCATTTGTTGATGCAAACACTGGGTACCTCTTTTATGTCGACGCCAGCTCTGATGTGGTATATCGAAAAACGGCTGATGGTGGAAAGAGTTGGAGTACTCCAACAGTGCTTGGACCAGATAAAACATGGTCTGCACTTGCTATTTGGTATGACGGATGGACTGCAAATGATACCGGTTCGTTAATTCACATCGCTGCAATTGAAACAGTTACTGATGATCTTTGGTATTACTCATTAGATACCGATACCGATACTCTTGATGGAGACGGTTGGACTGCTACTGCGCTTGGGACAGTGTTTGATAGTGCAACTTCTGATGGGCCTCCTTCAATTGTTAAAAACACAGCAGGCAATCTATTTATTGCAGGTTGTGGAACATTTGGTACAACAAGATGTGTCATATACAAATCATCAGACGGAAATTCTTGGTCAGATACTTCTTTCTCTGCTGCAAGCGGACTTGATGATAACGATTGGTTGCAACTTCTCCCAACAGGAAGTGATGACATCGTTGCAATTATGCAAGATGCCACACAGAACAAAGTTATCTCTGTTGAATATCTAGAAGCTTCTGATACTTGGAGCAATGAACAAACCATAGATTCTAGTTGGATAGAGAATGCCAGTTTTGATGCTATGTGGGGAGCTTCGTATGCGACTTCAACAGGAGATATTTATTTGGTTGGAATGAATGCACTCAACTCTGCAACGGGGGATTTGGAAACATATAAATTCACTGGATCATCTCGAACCTGGTCCAATCTTACAGATGTGGTGACAGATAGTGATAGTACTTTGCAAGGAACCATCTCTGTCGATTCTGCAACCGGAGATTTATATGCGGTGTATGTGCAAGGATACACGGATGCAGCAAATGCATACAATACAAATGTTTATGTCAAAACGTCTGAAGATGACGGAACGACTTGGAGTTCCGCTACCAAACTCAACACTGTTGCTGGAGATATACGAAATGTGAACGTCAATATGGCAGCCAACAATGTTGTCTATGCCAACTGGTTCAATACAAATCTTAATGATATTTTGGGGAGGGCGGTGGATCCGGGTGTTGTACTTAATCCCGGAGATTCAATGACCTTTGTTGTCTCAACTGATGTGTTTCCAAGTTTGATTGCGGGAACATATGTGTTTGCAACCTCAACATTAAATATGAATACAACTAATGCTGGAGGTTGGTACGTAACCTTGTCGGGTGATGATAAAACAGATGTTGACACAGTGATGGATCTTGATACTGATGCGAATACTGGCATCACTGACCAGACCGAATGGATTCCAGGAGTAGCAACAACGTCTGCGGGAAATGCCGTTGCCAGAGCAAGTCTTGATAATTCAGGCGATGTACTCGCGTTTCGAGTAATGACCGCGAGTGGAAGTGCTCCGTTCATCTCAACTTCTTGGTGGGGTAGTGATGATAGTTCTGGAAATGCACTTTGGGCTGGAATCGCAAGTACTACTGCTACTGACTTAAAGGTTGGAAACGCTGGAGATGGTTCTTATCAGTCAGGTGATCACTTGAACACCGTTCAGTACTATCTAGACGTACCACTTTCACAGCAAACTGGAGACTACAGCTGTCCGCTTACGTACACTGCGACAGCAAACTAAACTTACATCATGCAAAGGTTAGACTACGCTACCGAAAAAAAGGGGCTTACAGTAATGAGATTTTTCCTGGCTTGTTTCATCTTATCTCTTAGCTTCGTTCCACTTTCACAGGCACATGCACAGTCTGTAGGTATTACTGTTCGTCCGATCAAAATTTCACATACGATGCTTCCTGGAAGTACTGTTTCTGGAAGCATTGCATTAACAAACGCTAGTCCTGATGTTGTTGATATTGATTTAGGAATAGAAGACTTTATTCCTTCTGCGGGAACTACTAACGTTCAATTTATTGGAAGAGCAGAAGGCGTTACAACTGTTCGCGATTGGATTTCTCTTGATTCAACAGACGGATTCACCTTTGATAGTAAGGGAGACGAAAGAAACATCACGTATACAATTACTGCACCTGAGGATGCTGAACCAGGAGGACACTTCGGGGTAATCTTTTTTAAAGCTAATAAGAATCAAGACGGTGGACAGCTAAAGGTTGGTACAAGAATTGGTGTTCTTGTTTTTATTACTATTCCTGGAGATTCTCTTCAGAAGGGTCAGATTCTTGATTTTAAAGGACCAAAGTTTGTTCAAAAAACACCAGTCACATTCAATATTAAGTTTGAAAACACTGGAACTGTTCACTACGAACCAAAGGGAACGGTAACAATCAAAAATCTCTTTGGAAGAAAAATCGCAGAAGTTCCAGTGCAAGGACAAACTGTTTTACCAACCGGAATCCGAGACCTGACCGTTAGTTGGGATACAAGCGGATTACTTTTTGGAAGATATACTGCAGAGCTTGATATTAAAGATGGAGAAGGAAATAGTTTGAGCGCAGAAAAGATTGCATTTTACGCATTTCCAATTTGGTACACCTTTGGATTCATTGTTGCAATGTTGTTGATCCTTTGGGTAATTAGATTCTTGAAGAAGCGAGTCAAATTCTCTATTTCATTAAAAAATGACTAGGATAAAAATACTCGTATATAGTATTGCACTGTTACTTTTAATTACGCCGCAACATGTTTTTGGAAGTAATAGTAATTTACTCTTTAAGATTTTAGGCAATACACAATGTGTGGATGATTTAGACAATGACCTTGATGGTTTTGTTGATTATCCCGCTGACGGTGATTGTGATAGTTATGAAGATGACGATGAGTTTACTCCAATATCGACACCTTTTAATTTAAGTGGAGGCGGTGGCACAAGCGGAGCGCGTGATTTTCTTGTAAATTCAACGCGTGTGTTTATTTCAGGTTCAGCATTTCCTGGTGGACTTATTAAAATTGTAAAAGATGGTTTCTTTGTTCAAGAAACGATAGCTGGTGCGGATGGTTCATTTGATATACGACTTTCTGATTTAGATTCAGGTCCTGCCATTTTTGTTATTAGCGCAGAAGATGCTGTTGGGAGACAGGCATTACCTGTTGCTTTTACTATTTTTTTGACTGAAGGAGTGATTACACAAATTGGTTCAATTAATTTTAATGCGATTGATCCAACTGCCACAGTGACAAAATGTCCACCGTTTGCTGATCTAAACGATGACTGTAAGGTAAATATTTTTGATTTCTCAATCGCTGCGTTCTGGTGGAATAAACCGCTAACTGGAAATTTCTTTGAAGTAGAAAAAAATAAACTCAACAATGATGGAAAGGTAAGCATCGAAGACTTCAGTATCATGGCGTTTTATTGGACAGGTTAAATATTTATATGCATACAAAAACACATCTTCTTTTTATACTCGCGCTGTCGCTCCTGACACCTCTGTATGTTACTGCTTCAGTTATTTCAATTGATGCACCAAATGATGCTGTTGTTGGGAAAGAATACAAAGTTGATTTTTTTGTTGATACACAAGGTCAAACCATTAATGCTGTTGAAGGTTTAATTACATACCCGACAGATTTGTTTGATGCAACGTATTTCGTTGATGGTCAGTCGGTAATCAGCTTCTGGGTTAAACGACCCGACTTGCGCACAAATGCGTTTGTGTCAGGGATTATTGCAGGCGGGTTCGATACATTAATCTACCCAGAAAACCCATCTAATACCAAAGCAAATATATTTTCTGTTGTGTTTACTCCCAAAAAAGTAGGAGTTGGAGAAATCAGTTTTTCTGAACCACTCATTATTGTGCACGATGGGCAAGGAACTCACGATTCGGTCACTATAGAGCCAATACTTGTCGCCGTACGAGAGCCTGTGCAGTCCGATGAATCAGAAACATCTGAAGAGGTTTCTGATGATACGGAGTCGCCAGTTTTTGTTGAAGCTTTTATTGCAAACGATGCGCATATCTTTGATGGTGCATCTACACTCGTGTTTCTTGCTCGAGACACCGGTTCAGGAATTAATTATTACGAAGTGAGCGAGGACAGGGGTTCGTTTGAAAGAGCAGAGAGTCCAATGCTTTTGAAAAAACAACCTACGGCACGTATAATACAGGTAAGGGTTTTTGATAATGCTGGTAATAGTCAGCTTATTGAATTACGTCCTGCTGCCGAACCTTCTTCATTGAGTATTTCATATGTGCTGTTTGCAGGAGGTTTGGTGGTGGCCGGGTACTTACTTTTATGGATACGAAAAAAGCATCAAGCAGTAGCATAATAAAAAAGATTTGTGCCGCACTTGTGGCGCTGTTGCTTTGCTTTCTTCCAGTTGCAGAAACAGTTTCTGCACAAGGTGCGCAGGCTTCGCTCTTTGTTGATCCTTCCGGAGGAACGTATAGCGTAGGAAGTACATTTAGTGTTTCTGTGTATGTGAACAGTGGAGAAAATTTTATAAATGCAGTAGAGGCAAATTTAATTTTCCCACCCGATAAACTTCAAGTTGTTTCTCCATCAGTTGGAAAATCTTTTATTGATGTATGGGTAGGGCAGCCAAAGTTTTCTAATGCAAACGGTACAATTAGTTTCCAAGGTGCAATTCCTAGTCCTGGTGCAAAAACATCAAAGGGTTTGATCTCTACAATTACGTTCCGTGTTAAATCAACAGGTAAAGCGTTTATTAAATTCACCGATTCATCAAAGGTGCTACTCAATGACGGGAAAGCAACCGATATTTTGAGTGATATGAGTGGTGCAGTGTTTGATTTGGTGCTGCCTCCTCCTCAGGGGCCTCTGGTTGCTTCACGAACACATCCAGACCAAGCGAGTTGGTACAATAGTCCTTCTGCTATTTTTGACTGGTCAGGAGATGAGAATGCAGAAGCTTATAGTTTTGTGTTGGATCAAAATCCAGTAACTGTTCCTGATGATGTTTCAGAAGGAAGCCAAGCGGGAATTTCATACGAGACCGTTCCTAATGGAATAAATTATTTTCATATAAAAACATTACGTGCAGGTGTGTGGGGAGGAACAACGCATTTCGCTATCAATGTAGACGCACTACCTCCTGCAGATTTTACTCCCGACATTGATCCTCGAAAACAAACAACGCAAGTTCGACCTGTAATTCATTTTGATACTACTGATGCACACTCTGGGATGGATCATTACGAGCTTAAACTTATTCCGCTCACAGTATCAGCAGAAAATGGTGACACTGAGATAAATCAGCAAGGATTTTTTATTGAAGCAACAAGCCCATATATTACAGAACTAGCACCTGGTAAATATGACGTACTCATTCGTGCCTACGACAAGGCAGGAAACTTTTTAGAAAAGAAAGAACGAATTCAAATCTTGCCGACAACGTTTAGAATGTTTGAGTGGTTACTTCCTGTAGCGGTCTTTGTGTTGCCGGTACTTATTGTGTTGTTGCTTATTAGTATTTATTTTGCAAACAGAACTCGATATTGGCACAAAAAAGTTTCTGAAAAGATTGTAAAAGGGCCACTTGCTGATCAAGAGATTAAAGAAAAATTACAAAAGCTAAAAGAGTATCAAAAACGATATGGAAATATTGCGATTGTCGTATTGTTGTTTGGATTGATGTTCGGAGTTTTTGCATCTGCTCCAGCGTATGCGATGGAAATTAATCCTCCAGTAATGACAACGTACTCAGAAGACTTAACAAACAAAGAACCATTTTATATTGGTGGTAAGCACGACCTCGCAGATAGTCAGATTGATATCTTCTTGCAAAAACAAGACACTGGGGAGACATTCAGTTTTGTTTCAAAAACAGATCAAAAAGGTGATTGGTTTTATATTAGTGAAGAACCGATACACGCAGGAGAGTATCGTGTGTGGACACAAGCACGAGTCGATGCACTACTTAGTCCAACAAGCCCTGCCATTATTGTTTCTGTAATTCCTGTTACGCTCCGATTAGGGTCGTCTATACTCACAAAAGAAACACTGTATCTTTTTGCGGTGCTTGTCCTACTTGCTCTGTTCATTGCAGTTACGTTGTATGGATTACATCATCTACGCGAGGCAAAGAAAAAAGAAAAGGCAATTGAACGAGAAGTTATGGAAGCACAACAATCTATTAAATTAGGATTCGCGATTTTGAAAAGAGATATTCAGGCACAAATACACGCAAGTACAAAAAAAGGGATGTCTGATTCTATTCGAACAGAAGAGCTTGGTATGGAGCAAAAATTACTCGAAGACCTAGCCTTTGTTGAGAGTCATATAGGTCAAGAAATTTTGGATATCAAAGAAGAAATTGATGAATAATTGTTCGTAGAATTTTTTAAAGAAAATGCTACACTTCAGCTAACCTTGTTCCTAACAATCAACGTAGAAAGGATTAGTCTCTTGAAAAAACGACATATTTCCAAAGAATGGTGGGAGCGTCGCGCTTCAAAACCTACCGTCATCAGCCTTGGTGTACTTCATGTGATCGCTTTGTGTGCACTACTGCCAGAAATGTTTAGTTGGAGTGGTGTCGGATGGTTCTGCTTGCTCTATTGGGTGAGCGGAGGTCTTGGTATAACCTTGTGTTACCACAGACTGCTTACACACCGTTCATTCAAGACACCGTTGTGGTTACGGACATTTCTGACCACATGTGGATGCTTGGCAATGCAAGGCTCTCCGATCGTGTGGGTGGGGACACATCGATTCCATCATAAACACTCGGATCAAGAACTCGACCCGCATTCTCCCGTTCATGGTTTTTCGTGGTCACACATGCTTTGGGTGCTAACTAAAGCCCCTAAAGGCTTCCGTGCAAAAGACCAGGCTCGTGATCTCCAAAAGGACGCAGCGATGCGATTGATCGATAAGTTGTGGCTCGTTCCACAACTGCTCGTGACATTGCTCTTGTTTGTTTCTGGATGGATTATCGAAGACCTGACACTTGGATGTTCATGGGTTGTGTGGGGAGTGGCTTTGCGAACCATTGTTGTATTTCATACGACATGGTTTGTGAACTCGGCGTCTCACTTGTGGGGATACCAAAATTTCCCCGACACCGGTGATAACTCGCGTAACGTATGGTGGGTTGCCCTCCTTACCTTTGGAGAAGGGTGGCACAACAATCATCACCACGATCCGAGTTCTGCGGCTCACGGGATGCGATGGTTCGAATATGACATGACGTATTGGACAATTCGCTTGCTTCAAGCGATCGGTCTCGCATCAGATATTCGAGAACCCAAAGACATTCCTGGTTGACCAGTTCTATCTGTGCTTCGGCGCAGATTTTTCTTTTTAATGTAACGAAAAAACCTGACAGCGGTAAAGTTGTCAGGTTTTGGTCGAAGAACATGTTAGTTCATTGGAGCAAGAATAATCGCATTGATGACTAAGTGGATGGTGTTATCAACGATAACAGTCAGCCAAAAGTCGAGCCATGCCGGACGTTCCGTTCCATTTACTGTAGGCCAACCTTTGATGGGGCAAAGATGATTCCGAAGCGCACAGACGTGCTTTGCGAGACTGAATCGATCAATCAGGAAGTGTGTTCCTGCGATAAGAAACAATTGCTTTGCGTCTGTTGTCAGCAAACAGAATGGGATGGTGTAGAAGAGTACATGTACAAGTGCAGGGAAGCTGCGCTTTGATTTATTCACCGCCATCCATTCTGATTGTAGAACATAGTCGCCGACCAAGTGTGCGAGGAGTTGATAGTACATATGTGAGGATCCTTTCTGTTAGTAATTACAACACTTAGTTGTGCGTTACAAAAACGAAATGTCGGAAATACCGACACTTTTTTTGATAGAGTGTTACACTACATATAGTATGGATACAGCCATGAACACCTTAAAAGGTCTTGGATTGTCAGATAAACTTTCGAAAATCTATTTAGCTGCGCTTGAACATGGAGAAAGCTCAGTTAGTTTTCTTGCGGAGAAGAGTGGTGTTAAGCGTACGACCATTTATGAATTTATCGATGAACTTGTTGATGATGGATTCCTCTTTAAGATTCAGTCAGGAAAGAAAACGCTCTATGGTGCAACATCTCCTCGTCAGATGCTCAAACTAAAACGACGAGCAATTGAACGACTTGAAGAAGAAATAAATCACCTCGAAGCGCGGCGGTATGCTGCATTTGATATTCCAAAGGTGAAGTTTTATTACGGAAGCGCAGGGTTCAAAAACATCTGGGAAGAAATTCTCGAAAATACCAAAAAAGAATATCGAATTATTACGAATGGTTCGGTGTTTGAAAAGTATGTTACGAGTGATTATTTGTTTGACGAAATTATTAAAAAGAGAATCGCAAAAGGGGTGCACAGTAGGCAATTGATCGTAAATTCTGATTTTGCAAAACGAATTATGCTTCGTGATGTTGAAGAAAATCGCTCGACAAAAATATTGCCACCAGATACACAGGTTGAGTTTGTTGAAGTAGTGACCGATTCACTCGTTGCGTTCATGTCAGATCCAGAACATAACGTACTGTTTGTTGTTGAAAGTAAGACGTTTGCTCACTTTAGACGGCAAATGTTTGATGTAACATGGGACAGTTTATAGGTTTTTGAGTGTGAAAAGGTTCATTTTTGGCTTTTCTCAGTGTGTATAATAAATATGTGTGTACACCCTTGTTTATTGTGCACAGTAAAAATAAAATTTATTGTAATGAAAAAATACATATATACAATAGCGTTTGCATTAATGCTTTTTTGGGTAGCAGGTTCTGCTGACGCAAAAACAATAATCAACCAGGTTGATTTAGCAGATGGTGGAAAGGCTGTTTACTATGATGACGGAAGCTATGAAATTAAACTCAATCAAGAGGGTAATGAAGTAGATTACAAAGTTGATACTACTTCAACTGGGTATCAGATTGACTCAACTGTAAAAAATGACGGTCAAACAACTACCTATTCAGCAACAACTAACGAGACGTTTACTGATGTCGATTCTACGGTAAAAGTAGAAACTGACACACAAACAACACAAACAACAAATTCAGTTCGAGCAGGAGTTCCACAAACAACCTCAACAGTTATGGAACAAAAAACTGAAATTGATACACCTACAAGTGGTTCAGTGCGTGCAACAATAAATGGAAATACCATCGAGTACAACATTCAAGATATTGGTTCTGGACGTGTGAAGGTTGGTGGTGATGTGTCAGGACTTATTGATATTTCAGGAGATGGAAAAATTACCATCGATAGTGCAAATGGAGTTACCTTGCAGGCACAATACAGCAATGGTGGGTTGAGCGGTGCTACAAGATCGTACGTGGTTAATCTTGGGGGTGACTCTGAGTACCTTATTGCAGGATACGGCGACCTTGCTGCATATAATCAACTAGTGATTGCAGAACGACCACAGGTTAAAAAGATTGACGTTGGGGACGATAGTGTGGAAATTACATACAAACAACCAGCTCGGCTCTTTGGTTTTATTCCAACAAACGTAAGTGGAAAAATTGAAGTTGATTCAGACGGACAAGTTGATGTTCGACTACCGTGGTATTCATTCCTCTATGCTAAGGATACTGAGCCATTACGAAAGAGTGTTGTTGGAACGCTTGCTTCAGCAAATACAGTCGTGAATCCAAAAGATCTTGTGAGCGGTGATGAGACAAAAGCCGCACGTGTCGCAGCTCAGCTTGTAAACTTCACATCATTTGTTACAGATCGAGTATCATCAACAGGAAATAAAGTTATTGATACTGTGGTAACAAAAACAGGTGATATTAAAGTTGTTACAGAAAAAGGGGCAACTGCAGAAATGATTAAAGAACTACCAGGAGGTACAACTGTTGACGTAAACGCGGTCATCAACGATAACTCGTTTGATGTTGCAGGAAAGAAGAACGCCGATGGAAGTATTGATTTGATTCAAAACATCAATGGTAATGATATAAACTTTAAGGCAGTTCCAAACGCTGATGGGACATACAATGTTCAAGCAGATTACAATGGATATCTTGAAGAATACCAAGGGTTACGAATCGGTCGTTAATTTATAACAAAAAAAGTACACAAAAGCGCGGCACCGAAGGTGCCGCGCTTTTTGTTACAGCACAATATTCACTGAAGCAGAAAGATTTGCTCTGATACCGGCAAGATCCTGTTCAGAGTATTGATTTCCTGAAAGATTTAGAACCTTGAGATTTTTTAGGTTTCCTAATTCGTTAGGGAGACCGGTTACTTGATTGTTTGATACATCGAGCACCTCTAGGTTTTGTAGTTGTCCAATTTCTGCAGGAAGTCCAGTCATATTGTTGTTGCTTGCATCGAGAACTTTTAGCTTAGAGAGAAAACGTATTTCACCCTGAATTGATCCCGTGAGCATATTGTTTGAAACATCAAGAGTTTCTGTATTTGTTTTACTAAAAACAGAAGAGGGAATACTCGTTAGATTTTGATTACTCAGATCAATGGTTGTAGCGTCCGTTATCTGCACTGGGTTTTCGGTTGTTGTTGGTGTAGTTTCTTCAGGTTCTATAAGAGCTGCTTTCGGCACTTGGTTTTGTAGGATTAAGAGTGACAATAAGAAGATAATGAGTATTCCAACGATTGAGATTATTTTTTTCATATATGCAGTATAGCAGGTTCGGTGGATACATCTGATTCTTGGCTATGGTAGGACTATCTTGATTAGTGTGTCATAATACAATTTTAATTGCTATATGTCAATATTTGTGGTACCTTTATACATGTAGCAGGACGATCTATCGAACTAGGTTAGCCGGACGAAAATCTTTTTTGTCTCTTGCAGCGACGCATAAAAACGTATCTGCATCTCTCAAATATCGAAGAATTTGTATTTTGACATTCTATTTAAAATACAGGGGATATCTTTGCTTATTACTACATAACAATAAAAACATGAACAATAAAACTAACATTGTATTAGGTCTGTTTGCTGTGACTGCACTGACATTAGGTTTTGCAAACTTTGCAAACGCCGCAACATATCAGTACATAAACACATCAGGGCAACTTAGTACGCTTACTGCGAACTCATCACAAGAGGCTCTCGCAACAGCTTCTAAACTAAGTCTTCATAGTGGAGTTATTCTACTTGATTACAACACACCATCTCTTAGTAATAATGATGCAGATACTAGTGGTCAGGATGTACAAGGACAAGGTTTGTATGTTTACCAATATGTAAACACTTCAGGAAACCTTCTTTCTGTTGCTGCGGATTCACCACAAGCTGCAATGCTCAAGGCAAACAACATTGCTCCACATAGTGGCGTAATGCTCCAGTAGACACGATCATCGACAATTGTCTGATGATAGATAATAAACAAAACAAGAAGCTTCAGCAATCTGAAGCTTCTTGTTTTTTTATCGATACTTTTTTGGAATTTATATACCTGTTTGCAATACTAGACAAAAATAATTGATGCTCATGTACAAATATGAGTTGAAATTTCTGTAAGGAAAAAAGCTATATTTTACAATAGCTTCTCCGTTTAATTTAGTACTAGAACTAGCTAGTAGTCCTAACTGGCTCCGTGGACTTGGGCTCGTCCGAACCAGTGTGATGGGGTAGAGAAAAATGGAGTTATTTTAACTCCTGTAAAATCTTCAAATCACGAACAGTATTAAAAGTCCGACTGTAAAAATTATTTGTGGTTTCTGATATTTTATTTTTTTGTTCTTCCAATAAAGTTATTGCTTCATTTATATTAATCCAGATTACATCAAAACCTTCTTCATCTCCGATGGCGAGAGTGGGTTCTATTTGCTCACCAACTAAATTAGCTGTAAAACAATCATTGCTTCTTTTTTCTTTTGCTTCGTCTCTGTACTCAATCACTGTTCCAATCTTTTGAATATTATTAATGCTGCAACCAGCCTCTTCTAGACACTCACGTTTCAATGCTTCAATCGGAGTTTCATTTTCTTCAATACCCCCACCTGGTAGAAAATAAAAACCACTATCTGTTTTTGTCCTGATACAAATTTCTTTATTATCGTTAAAAATAACTGCTCTAACAGTTGGTCTTGTAGAAAGTTCAATATCTTTATCTGCTGTTATTTGTGGGAAAAGGTCTTGATGTGAAATAGTGAAATTAAATTCTGACATTTAAAAATTGTAGCATTTTTATAAAACTTAAAACATTTGTTGTGTATTTGCTCCGCGGACTGGTGCTAGTCCGAACCAGTTTATAAATAAAAACACGAAAGCCCCAACCGAAGTCGAAGCTTCGCGGGGCTGTTTCCAGTTTAGTTTACAAAACTGAATAAAATCTTTAAGAATAAACATGGGGTCCAAGAGGGTGAATTTTCAGCGTTCTACCATTAAGAAGAGGCTGGCACTTCTTTAGTATATTTTTGAACTCTGTCCCTCTTTCAAATGACATGCCACCGAGCCAAATGTTCCCTAAACTTTCGTTGTGAGAATGCTTAGGACGACGCCAATGAGAAGAAACGTGGATACCTTCAGGACCCTCTTTCCATATCCCTAATTGACACCCATCAATGTGTTCTGGGCTGATTACGATTGTAATATCGTTATACTTTATGTCTTCAAGAACGATAGAAAGAAGATTGATTTCACTTGCTCCTGGATTATTAAAATATATGTATGGCCTGACAGAGTATAAATCTGACATTTTGTTTTTTCAGTGTATGGTTTGGCACACTTAGGTTTTCCTGAACCATTAGCTTTTGTTAAATAACTTCTTCGTTAAATTACAATGGATTATATTAATAGTCAAATATCGGCTCCGCGGACTGGTGCTAGCTCGAACCTGTGTGGTGGGATAGAAAAGAAAAAACCCGCTTTCTGCATTGCTGCATACTTGCGGGATGTTAGGGTAGAAACAGATGTGAGTTTTAAACTGAGGAATTGTTCACAGCCTTCATTACATATATTTTTGTTCCCAAAGGTAAGGATGTTGGCACTCGTCCAGGAAGATGCACAGGAATAAGGTGGCATATTACTTGCGAAATAGTAAGCGGGTTAGGATTACCATTAGGCAGACTGCCATTGGGAAGTTTCAGCGCTTCCAGCTCTTGAACTCCGCCGACGAAGTCACAAAAACCGTCTTCTCTGGCCTCGCTCCTAAGTAATTCGAGGAAATCCTCTTCATCTGTGTAATCTGGATGCCATTTCCCAAGATATTCTCTTTTGGTGCAGTATACGTGTATTTCAAGTGTTCCTAGTGAGGACATTGTTGTAAATAATTTTATTTGATTGCACTTTGGGGTGAAATTGAAAAGTGCTAGTTAAAAATAAAATAGCACTATTTATAGTGTTTGTCAAATTTTGCTCCGCGGACTTTGGCTAGTCCGAACCAGTTTGGTTGGGTAGAAACACGAAAGCCCCATCGAAGTTATCTCTGGGGCCTCTTCCAATTTAGTATACAAAATCGGCAAATCTTATTTGAAAATGATGAATGCACCTGTTGCTACGAGCCAGCTAATTTCATTGAAGATTTCACTGACAAATGATGCTAGTGTGTTTTTATTCCAGCCATTTCTGGTTGAAACCCACAAGTGAAGGATGCGAGTCAATATTGTTATGTGACCGAAGAGAATCCAAATTCCCGACAGACCACCTTTACCATATTGGTAGATGACAATCGCAAGAGTTACCTGAGGTACACACTTAAGAAAAATTGCTGTCACTGCCTTAACCCAAGGGTTAAGTAGTGATATTTTCTTATAGTTTGAGAATATAACGATTCCCAAAAAACCAGTAAAGACCACAATTAGAGTAATGGTATCAATTGGTTTCCATCCGACTTTTTTCACCAGGGCGATACCTAGATGAATAAGAAGGAAAACTACCCACATCATGTAGATGTACACGCTCTGTTTCTTATTCACATAATCTTTTGTAGACCTTTCAGTTTCCTTCAAGGCAACAAGTGATAGTGAGAGATTCAGAAAGGCGAATGCACCGTGACAGAAGAAGAATCCTAAGGAGACTCCTTCGATGCTCTCAAACATTTTCAACGCCTGTGCTGTCACGAAGACTATTGCACAGACTATTTGGAAGTAAAAAAGGAACTTTGTAGTCAATCAGACCTCCTTTGGTTTTAAAATACACTACAATGAAAATTATACAAAGTCAATTTTGCTCCCTCTGTTGGACAAGTTCAGAACTCTGAACTGGCAGAAAATAAAAAGAGAATTGGAAGAATTTAGTATTTTTGAAAATTTTGGAATATTAGAACTTCAGAACTTATAAAAGAGCAAACCCACCGAAGCAGGTTGCTGTGGTGGGTTGTTGATTACAGTTTTAATTTACCCGCGATTGGTCTCCAGTCTCTTTGAGAGACGAAGTCCTCTTCATCTTTGTGTGCATCGCAGTAAAGTGTTACACCAGTGATGTGTGTTGCGAGATTTTTACATCCTTCAAGTTCGCAGTGGTGCGGGTCTGGCGGAATGTCAATCGAGAAACCAAAATAAGGCTTTATCCCCAAGTGACCGCATCCGCATCTGTAAATGCGTTCATTGGGAATTATGTCCACATCATCTCTTCTTGATTTGATATAATCCCATTTATGCCAGGGACCTTTTTTTGAACAAAATTTTTCCATAACTAAAGAGCTCCTTTCTTTTGTTTTATTTAAAATAATAAAAACATATTAAACATAATATGTCAAACAATGGCTCCCTGTGTTGGACAAGTTCAGAACTCTAAACTGGCAGAAAATAAAAAGGGAATTGGAGGAAAGTGGGGTTTGGGGGATGAATAGAGAATTTGTGTTTCAGAACTAATAAAGAAAAAAGACCTGTCTGGGGTGGAACCAGGCTAGGTCTCTGGGTTTTTGGATTGAAGGATTACCCTTGTTTGTATCCATGACCACTTATTTCGCTGGAAATAGTCAACTTGACTCTCCCTTTGGGATTTTTTACTGGTTTTTTTACGAACCTTACTTTCCTAAGAACGTTTGGGTCTCCTTGGCAGGCTCTGTAACCTCCTATTCTGTAGGGAAGTTTGAGTCTGATTAACTGAGCGTTGAGATTAGATACCTTCTTGTAAATTGGGTATTCTTTAACCTTCAGTGTGTAGTTATACTTGCCATTGATTTTGTGAGTTTTTGCAAGCCTGTTAATCATTTCTTGAGTTATTTCTCTGGCGCCAGACCTGAGTAATTTCTCAAGAATTATTTTTGGCTCACGACCAAGTCTTGGATGTCTCAGAATTTCCCTAATCTCCTTATCAGAGACTCTGGTATCTTCCCACTCTAAAAACTCTCTGTTCTTTGACGGGTATTCCTCTTCCACATCTAGCTTCACAGTTGCTTTGGATAGAGAAACACCTTCTTTTTCAGCCCACTCTTCCACACACTCTCTTAACTTGTTCCGTAAGGAATTTGTCTTTACGCTTTTGTTCATTTGAAGTCCTTTTTGTTAAATTTAATTAACAAAAACATAAAAAATATATTATGTCAATTTGAGGCTCCCCCGGCAGGATTCGAACCTGCGGCCAATCGATTAACAGTCGATTGCTCTACCGCTGAGCTACAGGGGAATAACGTTCTTATATATGTAAGTATATACAAGAACGTGACCGTTATGGTACCAATCTAGCGGCACTATGTCTAGACATAAAGAGATGTATAGTAGAGGGATGTATATTCATGTAAAAGTGCAAGCAGGTGCAAAACATGAGCTGTTTGAGCGGCTAGACGAGACGCATTTCGCGGCAACCGTAAAAGAAAAAGCAGAGCGGAACTTGGCAAACGCCCGGGTAATTGAACTTATCAAAGCCTACTTTGTTGAGGCTTCGCGCGTACAGCTTGTGTCAGGACACCATTCGCCATCAAAATTATTTTCTGTCGAGATGCCAGGAGAATAGCAGATGTTGTATACTGTATATGTATGTCAGTAAACTTTCACATCAAAACAAAAAATATGGACTTAACACCTGACGTTAGCGCGCAGGTGTACGATAAGTTAAACGTTATTGAAAAATTTTTGACGGTTGTAGGGGATCAGCAGATTCTTGCAGAGGTTGAAGTTGGAATGGACTCAACACATCACCAAAAAGGGCAGGTGTACCGATCAGAAGTAAATGTGAGTTCAGATGGAAAGATGTATCGAGCGGCAGCAACAGGAGAAAGTATGACAGCTTCACTCGATCAGCTCAAAGACGAAATCAGTAAAGTGATTCGTCGAAGTGAAAACAAAAAAGAAACACTCTTCAAAAAGGGTGGACGAGCAATTAAAAATCTTTTTACAGGAAAGTAGTATGAAACAAGCAATTTCGATTCTCATTATTATTGTTGCTGTTATTGGAATTGGATTTGCAGTGCTCTACAAGCAGCCAGAGCAATCTACAGAACGATTTACAGGAACACCAGGAATAGTGGAAGAGTCAAACATGATGGAACAAACAGACGCACAAACATTACCGATCGTAACCAATACAAAAGGAACTATGCAGGCAACGATTACAACAAACAAAGGTGTTATTACACTCGAACTATTTGGAGATCAAACTCCAGAGACTGTCGGGAATTTTACAAAGCTCGCACAAGAAGGATTTTATAACGGCACAAAATTCCACCGAGTGATTGATGGATTTATGGTGCAGGGTGGAGATCCACTTACTAAGGACGATAGCGCACAGTCTGTGTGGGGAACAGGAGGCCCAGGATATAAATTTGCAGACGAAATTGTGCCAGGTCTTTCAAACGTTACCGGAACCATCTCTATGGCAAACGCTGGTCCAAATACAAACGGAAGTCAGTTCTTCATTAACGTAGCAGACAATACGTTTCTTGATGGAAAACATGCAGTGTTTGGAAAGGTGACTGAAGGAATGGATCTTGTAATCGCACTTTCTCAAGTTGAACGAAATCAACGAGACGTACCAGTTGATCCAATCATTCTTGAATCTGTTGTGGTGACACAATAAGGCTAGATGCCGTAAACAAAAACAGCGCCCGGAACGGGCGCTGTTTTTGTTTATTGCGATACTTCTATAATCCTTTAAAATCTTGCTCTTTTTTGCCTTCCGGAATCACCTTGAGGATCTGTAGTTTGCCATTTTCAAACGCAGCTTCGGTAATTTTTACTCGAACTTCTTTGCCGTCTTTTTCAATAAAGAAAAACGTACCAGGCCACGGTGTGTATGCTTGAATCTTGAGGAAGTTGGTATATGGATCATCATGCAGGGTAATTTCACCATCAGCTTTTGAAATCTTTTTGGTGAATGTCGCAAAGTCATGATCTTGTTCTTGTGCATCAATACCTCCAGAAACCCAAAGTGGAATTGTTTCTGCAAGTAATCGTCCGCCAAGTGTTGCGAGTGTGTTTCGAACTTCTGGTTTGGTCGGCCATGTTTCGAAGTACGCAACTTCCTGCATCACAATCGGTCCGTGGTCAACTTTATTATCCATAAGCATAATGGTGACACCAGTTTCTTTTGCGTCATCGAGCATTGCTGATTCGATTGGAGACGCACCTCTATATAACGGAAGGAGGGATGGGTGCACATTGAGTGTGCCGTGCTTTGGAATATCCAAGACTGATTGTGGAATGATTGCTCCGTATGAAGCAAGAAGAAAAATTTCCCAATCTGTTCCAAGATCTGCAATGAACTCATCATGTAATTTTTCTGGTTGGAGTACGTTGATCTTGTGTTCTTGCGCCCACACTTTGACTGGTGGTGGTGTCATGGTAAGTCCACGACCTTGTGGTCGGTCCGGAGCGGTAACAATAAGTTTTGGAGCAAGATCATGTGCAAGCAATTCATTGAGTACTACAACACTGAATTCATCAGTTCCAAAAAAGACGCTATTAGTTTTCATTTTGTTCATTAGTTAGGGGAAGTGCTACAACATCACTCGCTTTGTCGATAAAAAGAATGCCGTCCAAATGGTCGATTTCATGCTGAAAAATCTGTGCAAGGAGTTTGGTCCCCGTAATGCTAAACGACTCGCCATGCTCGTCCTGTGCCTCCACAGTAACACGTGAAGAGCGTCGTACCTTTCCATAGAGAGGTCGAACAGACAAACACCCCTCATCCATTTTCTTTTTATCAAATGAACTTTTGACGATAACAGGATTGATATATACAAGTGGGATTTCATCTCGAAGTTGCTCTTCTTTAAAGACGATCGGGCTCACAACAAAGATGCGCTTGCTCACAGCAATCTGTGGAGCCGCCAGAGCTACACCATCAGCTTGAGTAGCAAGCGCTTTATGCATGTCATCAAGAATTTTTGAAAGGGAAGGCGAGCCGAACTCTTTGTCGGTTACTGTTTTAGCTTCTTGTCTCAGCACTTTGTGGCCGTTCTGGACAATTTCGGTCATTGTGGCTCAGTATAGCGAATTTTTTATAAATATAAAGCTAGAGCAGGCTTGGTGCATCAACAATGATTCGAAACTGTGGAGGGAGTGCCATAAGCTTTTTTCGCAATTCTTCGTTTGGCCATTCATCTGGTTTGAGCTTGAGTAGGCCATTCCATACTACACTTCCACGTTGTCGTTCATTAAATGCAGGGTATACAAGCAATGAAAATGGCTTAAGCATTTCTTGTGCCGCCATAATTGCATCTTCAGTTGCTTTTGGGGTACCGGCAATTGATATTTTGATGAGTTTTGCAAATGGTGGATACAAAAATCGTTTTCGATCTTTAAATTCTTCGCGATAAAAATCAGCAAGATTTCCTTGTCGGGCGTACTCAAACAATCTGTCGTCTGCTTTTCGAGTGCTCATGAAAAAACGCTTGGTCGCACGACTACGCAAACGTAACAGTATTCGAAGCATTCGTTCTCTAATTGCGTAATCAGGAAGAGAGAGCAGTGCATCCACTGATACTACAAAAATGTTTTCGATAGGTTCATGCAAATAATTAATTGCCATCTCTGTTGCTACGAGCACACTTCCGGGTTTTGCATAAAACGCTTCGATGATTTTTCGTGCTTGCACTGCTGTTTTTGCATGTTCACTGTCTAGAACAAAAATAGTTGCAGTAGAGAGATGTTGATGTACTTCTTTTGCAATAGTCTCAACGCCGATACCAAGCATTTTTAGTCTCCACCCGTCACAGTGAACACATTTTTCTCCAGTACTTCGTTCATCTCCACACACATGACAGCGAAAAATATTTCCTCCTTCTATTGGATCTTTTCCATACAACACCATTGGGGCGCTACAGTTGTTGCAAGAAACAATGGTTCCACAATCGCTACATACAATTGTTGGAGCAAGTCCGCGGCGTCCTGCAAAAAGTAGGGTGTGTTCGCTTTCGCTTTGTGCTTCTACAAGTCCCTCTAATATATCCGGTGAAAAAATCTGAAACACATCTTTACCTTCTCCGGTTTTTGCTTTCATATCGATAACCCGAGCATCTGCTGTAGTGAGTGAGCGGAATTTGAGTGACCCTTTATCAATGAATTCGTGTGAATCATAGCGTGCGAGTGTTTCTGCTCGGAGTGCGAGATCTGCCAAAAAGAAACTTGCACCAATCGTGCTGGCATACAATTCTGCGCAAATACGAATATCAAGATATGGCATGTATTGCTGTCGATACGAGCTCGCACTTTCTTTTTCTACAATGATTGCGCCAATGTCATGTCGAGGAATTGCAAGATAGTTTCCGGTGCTCACAATGAGTACAGGTTTTTCGTGCGTGATTGCGTTGTTCCACGATTTCACAACTTGCGCAGTGGTCATACTGCTCGTAAACATAAACGTATGATCTTCAATTCCTTTGGCAAGCAGCTCATGTGTTCGGAGAACGTCTTCACTGGTTGGACACAAAAAGAGCATTGACTGACCTCGTGCAAATGATTCTCGGATGAGACTTTTGTAATTTGCATATCGTTCTTCAAATTGATCTTGAATAACGTACCGCTCTGTTTGTTCACGAATAATCTTTTTTTCAATCTGTTCGTTAGGTGCTTTGAGCTTACTGATATCAACAAGTAATTTGCTCGGAAGTAGCGCGTGCAATACAGAGCCAGTTGATGTCGCAAAGTACTGTGCAATTTTTTGTGATGCGTGCAAAAATTCTTTTTGGAACAATGTATTTTTTGAGACACCACGAATTCGCTTCAAAGAAAAACTTCCAGCTTTAATTTCGGCTTTCATATGTTCGCCGTTTTTGACGCGCACCACTAATCCAGAAACCACGCGTTTGCGGAGCTCAATCGTTACCAACGAACCTACGGAAATCTCTTTCATAGAGAAATAGGTCAGAACCTCACGTTTGATGCTCTTAGTGAGCGGCATTACTTCAAGAATATACATAGTTTGATTGGTAGCCACCATTCTTTCAAAAAGAAGGGAAATAAGCTAGACTTGCTGCATAACAAGGGAAAAATGGGCTTTTTTACACCAAAACTCGGTATCGATTTAGGAACGGCAAATACGCTCGTTTTTATGCCTGGAAAAGGTGTGGTCCTCAATGAACCATCGGTTGTTGCTGTATCTGAGCAAGACAACAAAATTTTGGCAGTGGGGAACGACGCCAAAGACATGATTGGAAAGACACCTGAGAGTATTGTTGCGTACCGACCACTTCGTGATGGAGTTATTGCTGACTATCGTGTAACCGAAGCGATGCTCCGATACTTTTTTACAAAAGCGCTTGGTAAGTGGAATATTTGGAAACCAGAGGTGATGGTGAGTGTGCCTGCTGGAGTTACTTCAACTGAACGTCGTGCTGTAATCGAAGCTGCTATCAAAGCCGGTGCAAAAAATGCATACGTTGTTAAAGAGCCAATTCTCGCTGCGATTGGTGCAGGTATTCCAATTCAAGATGCACAAGGTCACATGGTTGTTGATATTGGAGGAGGAACAACTGACGTTGCTGTAATTTCACTTGGAGGAATTGTGGCGTCTACATCCGTAAAGGTTGCTGGAAATAAAATTGATCAAGCAATCATCGATTACATCAAAAAAACATTTAACCTGGCAATTGGAGATAAAACAGCTGAGCAAATCAAAATCAAAATTGGTTCAGCGGTGTTTCTCGAAGAAGAATTAGAGATGACGATTAAAGGACGAGATTATCTAACAGGTCTGCCACGTTCAACGAGCATCAAGACAAATGAGATTGTAAAAGCGGTAAGTCGAGAGCTTCGTGAAATGATTAAAGCAATCAAGGATGTGCTTCAAGATACACCACCAGAACTCGCGTCTGACATTATTGATCACGGCATCATCATGACTGGAGGTTCATCAATGCTTCGAAATCTACCAGAGCTTGTGTATCGACGAACAGGCGTAAAGGCGCAACTTGCAAAAGATGCACTGTACTGTGTTGCTAAAGGAACAGGTATTGCCCTCAATCACTTAGAGACATATAAGAGAAGTATTATTGCAAAGCGATAGGGTTTCTGCGCTTGTTTGGGGTTTGCTATACTGTTTCGTATGCAAACGCTTCAAGATATTTACGTAAATACTGGTGACTTACATCACGCATATATTCTTGAGGGGTCTCCTCAGGGTGTGGTAGATGAACTTTGTCTTTTTTGTGACGAAACATTGCAAGTGTCACCGCGCGGTAATCCGGATTTTGTGTGTGAGGTGTACGATAAGTTTTTGATTGATCACGCACGACGTCTTCGTGAGCTGCAACAAAACAAAACACTCGCTGGCGGACGCAAGATTTTTATCGTTGCATTTAATTTTATTACACGCGAAGCGCAGAATGCACTGCTTAAAGTTTTGGAAGAGCCGACCAAGGGGACACATATTTTTATTGTGACACCTTCTGCTCATGTTTTTTTACCAACCGTTCTTTCTCGTGTGACGGTGGTGCGTTCTACTGCGCATGCGATTGACGCTGCTGCAGAAACATTTCTCAAAAGCTCATACAAGAAACGTATGGAATACATTACAAAGCTCACGAAAGATATAAAAGATGAAAAAGCGAGCAAGGCAGAGGCTGTGGTGTTGGTTCGTGGATTAATCCAGACCTTGCACAAACAAGCAAAAGATAAGACAAGTTTTACAAAGCTACGAGAGCTTGATCGAATAAATGCATATCTTGAAGACAGTAGTGCTTCGGTAAAAATGTTACTCGAACACACCGCGCTTATTGTGTAGCAGATTTGTATAGTCACTATATATTCTGCTACACTACTGCCATATGGCATACGATTTTTCTGATTTTAAAGCACGAACAAAAGCTGTTGAAGAATGGCTACAAAAAGAGTTTTCATCAATTCGAACCGGACGAGCAACAATTACCTTGCTTGATAGTGTTTTTGTTGAATCATACGGAAGCAAATCTCCGCTAAACCAAATGGCGAGTTTATCGGTAGAAGATCCACGAACAATTCGAGTGGTGCCATGGGACAAAAGCATCATTAGCTCAATCGAAAAGGGAATCACTCTTGCTGATCTTGGTGTTTCTACTAGTTCTGATGGAGAAGGTGTTCGAGTAAAGTTTCCAGAACTTACTTCAGAAAACCGACAACACTTAGTAAAGCTTGCAAACAAGAAGCTTGAGGAAGCAAAGATTTCTTTGCGAGGAGAGCGAGCTGACACGGTAAAAGATATTGATACAAAATTAAAGGCAGGAGAACTACCAGAAGATGATGCACGACGTCACAAAGAAGAGCTTCAAAAAATGGTAGACGCAACACAGCAAGCCCTTGATATGCTCGCAGCAGCTAAAGAAAAAGAAATTCTTAACTAACTATGTCTGTTATCTTATTCATCATTGTTCTCGGAGTACTCATTTTTGTGCACGAGCTTGGACACTTTCTTATTGCAAAATGGGCAAAAATTCGAGTTGATGAATTTGCGATTGGATTTCCTCCAAAGATTGTAGGTTTTAGACGAGGAGAAACACAGTACGCATTAAACCTGATTCCGTTTGGTGGATACGTAAAGATTTTTGGAGAAAATCCAGATGAAACATCTCTTAATCCAGAAGCCACAAATAGTTTTGTAAATAAAAGTAAGTGGATCCAAGCGGCAGTGCTTGTTGCGGGGGTGACGTTTAATATTTTATTTGCATGGGCACTGTTTTCAGTAAGCTTCATGTCTGGCTTTCCATCTATTGTTACCGAAGATAATGCGCATCAAATTGCAGAGGCCGACACGGTAATTACAAGTGTACTTCCAGATTCTCCTGCGGCAGCTGCAGGACTTACTGTTGGTGATGTGCTCTATATGCTTGAGGTTCCAGATCAAGCTGTGCTTGGGCAACCAAGTGTTGAAGGTGTGCAGGATTTTATTCAACAGTACGGAAGTGATCCAATTACTGTTGTTGTAGAAAGAAAAGGGGAGCTTGTACCTATTACAGTTGAACCAGAAGATGGTCTTGTTGAGGGACGACATGCGATTGGGATTGCAATGAATGTGATTGGTGAAATGCAATTAGGATTTTTTGCTGCAATCGGGCAAGGGGCAACTACTACCTTTACAATGATACGTGATATCGCAACTGGGTTGTTTGGATTTATTCGAGACATTTTTGTAGGGCAGGCGCAATTTGATCAAGTCGCTGGTCCCGTTGGAATTGTAGGGCTTGTTGGAGATGCTTCACACTTCGGATTTATTTACCTGCTTGGATTTACTGCCTTCATTTCACTTAACCTTGCGGTCCTTAACTTAATTCCATTCCCAGCACTTGATGGAGGAAGGCTACTTTTTGTACTTATTGAGGGAGTAACGCGCAAAACCATTAAACCCTCAATCGCAAACACACTGAACGCGGTTGGTTTTGCGCTCCTTATCTTGTTGATGATTGTGATTACCATCAGCGACGTGGTGAAGTTGTTTTAGGTTGCGAACTTTTTAAAAAGAAAAACCCAACGACCTCTAGAAAGTGGTGTGGGTGAATTGGTTTTGACAGTTGTAGAGCCAGTCTTTGAGACGTGGCAGAACTTCTGCCCTTTCAAAGGTGGAAAAGGTGAACGTTCCAAAAGGAAAGTCCTCCATAGTCATTTCCTCTGACCCGTTGTGTGTTGGTACAAAACACCGAATCATGAAGTCTAATTCCGTGAGGCCTGTGGAGGCGTGACTGATTCTTTTGCCAAACATCGGCAAAAAGCTAGTTGCCTCATCCCCACACATTGCAATGATTGCAATGTGAGGAATCAAGAAAGGGGATGTCAAAGGGACTCCACCCTCCCTGGAATGGAAAGACCATTTCTTGTTTTGAAACACCATGTGGTGTCCAAGATCGTTCCCTAAGATACTACCGTCAGGGGTGGTTATGAAAGTTGTAAGCTTGTTCATTCCTAAATACAAAACTACAAAAGACACAAAATGTCAAACACTTTTATCAATTAAGCATTATGCGCTACACTGATTCATATGAGACAAACACAATTGTTTACTAAAACAAAACGAGAAGCGCCAAAAGACGAAACTGCAAAAAACGCACAGCTACTTATTCGAGCGGGATATATTCATAAAGAGATGCCAGGTGTATATGGATTTCTGCCACTTGGACTTCGGGTACTCGAAAAAATCAACACAATTATTCGAGAAGAAATGAACGCTGCCGGTGGGCAAGAAATTATTCTTACTGCACTTCAAGATAAAGCAAAATGGGAAGCAACTGGTCGCTGGAGTGATGATGTTGTTGATAATTGGTTCAAGACGTCTCTCAAAAATGATACTGAACTCGGTCTTGCATTCACACACGAAGAACCAATCGCTGAAGCGGTAAAATCATTTGTAACTTCATACAAAGATTTGCCATTTTATGCGTATCAAATTCAAACAAAATTTCGAAATGAAACTCGCGCAAAGGCGGGACTTATGCGCGGACGAGAATTCTTGATGAAAGATCTCTACTCATTTTCAAAAGACGAAGCAGAGCACGATGCGTTTTATGAAAAAATGAAAGACGTATATATGAATGTATTTAATCGCCTAGGGCTTGGTGAAAGCACGTACGTAACAGCGTCAGATGGGCAACCATTCTCAAAATACTCATATGAATTTCAGACTGTGTCTGACGCAGGAGAAGACATTATTGTTATTGATGAATCAAAAAAGATGGCAATCAATAAACAAGATTTTAACGACACAATCATTTCAGATCTTGGTCTTGATGGGTTCACTGTTACCAAAGAAGCAAAATCAATTGAAGTTGGTGATATTTATTCTCTCGGATACAAATATTCAGAAGCACTTGGACTTACATACAAAGATGAATCAGGAGAAGAGAAGCCGGTGTACATGGGTTCATACGGAATGAGTCCAACACGATTGATGGGAACTATTGTTGAAGTTACTGCAGATGAGCAAGGATTAGTTTGGCCAAAAGAAGTTGCACCATTTGATGTACACCTACTTATGCTTAATGGTGATGATGAAACGGTTCGAACACAAGCAGAGGCAATGTATGAAGAAATGACAAAACGCGGAATCACCGTACTCTTTGATGATCGCGACAAACAAGCTGGAGAAAAATTTGCCGACAGTGATTTACTCGGACTTCCAACTCGTGTAGTGATTAGTAAAAAGACAGTTATGGCTGAAGAACACGAGGTAAAAGACAGAAAAACTGGTGCCGTGACGCAGGTGTCCCTATCTGCTATTGTAAGCGGAGCCTTTTTGAAGGACTAAATTATGGAAAAAAAGACCGTACGACAAATAATGAAAGACTGGAAAGAACGTATGCGTCGATCGCTTTCAAGCGATATTGGGGTTGATTTGGGTACTGCAAACACACTTGTGTATGTTCCTGGAAAGGGGGTAGTGCTCAATGAACCGTCTGTTGTTGCTCTCAACACAAAAACAGGACAAGTGGTAGCTGTGGGTATGGAAGCAAAGCGAATGCTTGGACGAACTCCAGGTCACGTCGAAGCGGTGCGCCCACTTGTTGATGGTGTGATTTCTGATTTCGAAGTAACTGAAGAGATGATTAGTTACTTGGTAAAAAAAGCTATCAAAGAGCACCGAAACATTCTTGGTCCACGCGTTGTTGTTGGTGTGCCTTCTGGTGTCACCAACGTTGAGTCTCGAGCTGTGCGTGATGCAACAATCAATGCTGGTGCACGAGAAGTATATATTGTCGAAGAGCCAATGGCTGCGGCAATTGGTATTCGTCTCCCAGTAAATGATCCTGTAGGAAACATGATTATTGATATTGGAGGAGGTACGTCAGACATTGCAGTCATTTCTTTGGGAGGAATTGTCCGGTCAAAAAATCTTAAAATTGCAGGTGATCGTTTGAATAGCGACATCATTACGTACATCCGAAGTGAATTCAAAATCCTCATTGGAGAACGCACCGCAGAAGATATTAAGATTCAGGTTGGTAACATGGTTCCAGGAGGCGAGGCAATAGAGTCTCCTGTTCGCGGTCGAGATCTTGTAACAGGACTTCCACGCGAAGTGATGATTACTGATGCTGATATTCGAGAAGCGATTGCACAATCAATTGGTTCGCTAGTTGAATCAACAAAAGAAGTTATTGAATCAACACCACCAGAAATTATTGCAGACGTTATGAAGCGAGGAATTTATCTTGTTGGTGGTGGGGCACTTATCCGTGGGCTTGATCAGTTGCTCGAAGCAGAACTGCAAATTCCTGTGCACGTCGCACAAGATCCACTTACTGCAGTTGCACGCGGAACTGGTATTATTCTAGAGAACCTCGCTGAGTTTAAAGAGGCCGTAATGAAAAATGAAGACGAACTTCCACGGGAACGTTAGAAAAAAAAGTCTGGGGCGACGCATTGTCGTTGTTGTTATTCTGATCGTTATTGGTCTGAACTTCTTTGATATTCTGTGGCCTCAAACGGTAGTGCGATCTGTCCTTGGTCCAATCGTTACTGTTCGAACGTTTCTGCTAAAACCGTTTTCAGGTGTCACTGCATCCTTTGCGAACAAAACAAAATTAGCAGAAGAAAATCGTACACTAAAAAATCGAGTTACAGAGCTTGAGCTTGCCACATTGCAGGCAACTGTTGATGTCTCGACAAGTCTTGCCGTCATTGCTGAACGAGAACATTCTCCAGAAGGTGAACAAGTTCCTGTATTAATGCGTCCTCCATTTTCTCCATATGACTCACTGATTATTGATACAAGAAAAGTATCAGCGTCACCTGGAGATAAAGTATTTGCATTCGGAGTGCTGATTGGTGAGATAACTACCGTTGATGAAAAAACCGCATCAGTAAATTTGTATACATCTCCAAACACAAAGACGGCTGTTCGTATTGCTGATATTGATACAGAAGCAACTGGGCAAGGAGGTGGGCGATACGTAATGACTATTCCAAAAGATATTAAGGTTGAAATCGGGACAGCTATCGTCGTACCGAGTGCATTTAATGTTTTGTTGGGGGCAGTAGGAGCTGTTGAAGTTGATAAAAATGGAACGTTCCAAAACGTGCACGCAACCATTCCTGTGTCTTTAAATCAGCTTACGGTGGTCACACTGACGAAACCTGCTGACGTGTTAGAATAGGCCTACTATGGCGGGGAGAATACTAGTAGATGTAATACTTGTTGTTGGAGCTTTTTTGTTGCCATGGTGGGTAACTGCAATTCTTGGATTGGCTGCACTTTTTTATTTTAAAAACTTCTATGAGGCGATTGCGATTGGATTAGTGCTCGATTCTATTTATGGAACCTCAGCAATTTTTAATTCGTTTCCGTATTTGCTCACTATGAGCGCGCTCGTTCTTGTATTACTTGTTACTAACATTCGATCACGAATGATCATGTATTAATACTGTATGGTAAAACGATTGATACAAAAATATACACGTCGACGATTCTCTAATCGGCACATCAACCCCGAAGATATTTTTGTGGATTCACAAAACTTGCCTGCATTTGATCAACATCAATTTGAAGGACGAATTGAACACCCTATTTCAAAACGGGCAGTTGTAGGAGTTGTATTTGTTTTTTGTTTGTTGGGACTAGGATACATAGGACAAGTTTGGAAGCTTCAAATTACTCGAGGTGCAGCATTTGCAGAATCTAGTGAACAGAATCGATTACAACATTCATCTGTCTTTGCAAACCGCGGAATTATTTATGACAGAAACGGAACACCGTTAGCGTGGAATGTTTCAAATACAGAACTTGATTTCAGTGAACGGCAGTACATTAATACGCCAGGTTTTGGAAACTTGCTTGGGTACATTAAATATCCCAAAAAAGACAAGGCAGGATTTTATTATGACGATACATTTCAAGCCTTTGGAGGGATTGAATCTTTTTACAATGATCGATTGGCTGGAGTGAATGGTTTGAAGATTGTCGAAACAAATGCACTTCAAGAAATTGTTGGAGACAATACAATTAAACAACCAGAAAGTGGAGACAACGTAACGCTGACTATTGATGCTGAGTTGCAAGCGATTTTTTATAAATCAATTTCAGAAGTTGCAGAGCAAGTAGGATTTACAGGAGGTGCTGGAATTATGATTAATGTTAATACCGGTGAAGTGTTGGCCGTTACATCGTATCCAGAATATGATCCAAATGTATTAACCAAAGGAGAAGATCAAGAAACGATTTCTGCATGGTTGAATGATTCTGCAAATAGATTTTTGAACCGAGCAACAAAAGGGTTGTATACTCCTGGTTCGATTATGAAGCCCTTTGTTGCGTTGGCAGGTTTAAATGAAGGAGTTGTCACACCAAGTACAATCATTGTAAGTGAGGGAGAAATGAAGGTTCCAAACCCATATGACCCGGATAACCCGACGTACTTTTCTGATTGGAAAGCTCACGGTCCTGTAAATGTAAGACAAGCTTTAGCATTTTCTTCAAACATTTATTTTTATCAAGTAGGAGGAGGGTATACACCAACTGGCCAGAAAGGTGTTGGTATTACAAAACTCGAAGAGTACTTTAATGAATTTGGTTTTGGAAGTGCAATTAACGATCCGTTTTTGGGAGGTCCTTCTGGAACAATTCCAAATCCAAAATGGAAAGCAGAAAATTTTGATGGTGAAGATTGGGTGCTTGGAGATACGTACTTTACGTCAATTGGTCAGTACGGTGTGCAAATTACTCCAATGCAATTTGCTCGTGCACTTTCTGCTATTGCAAACGGAGGAACAGTGCTTGTGCCAAAAATTATTGCAGATGATGCAACATATATTACAAAACAAATCACTCGCATCGATGAACAACACTTCAAAACTGTTCGGGCAGGAATGCGAGACGGAGTTGATTTTGGTACCCCACGCGGACTCAATATTCCAGAAGTGGCAATCGCAGGAAAAACTGGTACCGCTGAGCTAGGTGTTTCAAAAGCCCGTGTAAACTCGTGGGTTGTTGGATTTTATCCATACGAAAAACCAAAATATGCGTTCGTGATTGTGATGGAACAGGGTAGTAGGACGAACCTTATTGGAGGAGTTGCGGTAATGCGCCGCGTGCTTGATTGGATGCGTGTGTATGCACCTGAGTATCTGACAGAATAAGGGGATGCGCGAACGGATTGACATAAAGGTAAATAAGGCCTATATTGTTGTGTTATTATCGTAATCTAAAAGATGTTATGGCAGATGCTAAGGAATACTTAACACAAGCGAAATTTAATGAGCTCACCGAAGAGCTTCATACGCTTATTCACACAAAACGCAAAGAAGTTGCGGAGCATCTTGAGTATGCAAAGTCACTAGGCGATTTGTCTGAAAATGCTGAGTATCACGAGGCACGAGATGAGCAGGCACATACTGAAGCACGTATTGCACAACTCGAACACATGCTAAAACATGCAGAAATTGTACGTCACAAAGGGGGCGACACAATTGAGGCTGGATCAACAGCAGTTCTTACCAAGGATGGAGGAAAAGATACACAAACCTTTCTTCTTGTTGGTTCTGAAGAAGCTGACATGGCGGCTGGAAAGTTGTCATACCAATCTCCATTAGGACGATTGCTTATGGGTAAAACAAAAGGTGATTCTTTTGAACTTGAAACACCAAAGGGTGTAGTTGTCTACAAGATTGTTGACGTAAACTAAGGTATAATCTCCTTGTATATGGCAGGAGAAGCAGAATTGCGAAATGTCCGACTAGCTAAGCTTGAGGCGTTACGTCAAAAAGGAATTAATCCGTACCCAAGTGCGAGCACTAGAACACACACCGTGCGTGATGTGCTCGACGGTTTTGACGCGCTTGTTGCACAAGAAGAGGTTGTGACGATTGCTGGTCGAGTACGTTCAATTCGTGGACAGGGTAAAATTTTATTTATAGATCTTGATGATGGTTCTGCTTCAATGCAGGCGGTGCTTCGTATTGATGCGGGAGTTTTGTATATCTCAAACGATACAGAAGCGTTTGATTTGTTTATCGATACCGTCGACCTCGGAGATTTTATTGAGGTACGAGGTACTCCGTTTGTTACAAAAGCAGGTCAGCAAAGTGTTGATGTTACTGCATGGCAAATGCTTACAAAATCATTACTCCCAATCCCTGATAGTTTTTATGGGCTCAAAGATGAAGATGAACGATATCGAAAGCGATACTTAGATATTTTGGTAAATGAAGAACAAAAAGAAATGTTCTTGAAGAAAGCAAAGTTCTGGAGTGTTATGCGACAATTCATGGAGCGAAATGGTTTCATCGAAGTGCACACTCCAACACTTGAACTTACAACCGGAGGAGCAGAAGCTGAACCTTTTATGACACATCATAATGATTTTGATGAAGATGTGTTTTTGCGAATTTCTGTTGGAGAATTATGGCAAAAGCGTTTAATGGCAGCAGGTTTTCCAAAGACATACGAAATTGGGCGCGTGTATCGAAACGAAGGAACAAGTCCAAATCATCTTCAGGAGTTTACCAACATGGAGTTTTATTGGGCGTATGCTGATTATCGAGATGGTATGCAATTGGTTCGTGAGTTGTATCAAGCGATTGCACAAGAAGTATTTGGTACAACGGTATTTACGACGCGCGGACATACATTTGATTTAGCTGCAGAGTGGGTAGAGATCGATTACGTTTCTGAAATCAAAACGCAGACTGGGATTAATATTTTAGATACAACAGAAAAAGAAATTACAGCGTTTCTGACAAAAAATAATGTCGTAAGTGAAGCAAAAACATTTGAGCGACTCGTGGATTCTTTGTGGAAGCATTGCCGAAAAAATATTAGTGGACCTGCATTTGTGATTGGGTATCCTGATTTTGTGCAACCACTTGCAAAAAGAAATGCCAATCAAGAACATATTGTTGAGCAATTCCAGGTGTTACTTGGAGGAGCTGAAGTTGGTAAAGGGTATTCAGAATTAAATGATCCAGAAGATCAACGGCAGCGTTTTGAACGACAACAAGAGCTACGAAAAGCGGGAGACAAAGAAGCGATGATGGCTGATTATGATTTCTTGGATATGCTCGAACACGGCATGCCACCAACATGTGGTTTTGGAGCTGGAGAGCGATTGTTTGCCTTTTTGGTAGATAAACCAATTCGAGAAGTGCAATTATTTCCATTTATGAAACCAAAAGACGAGTAGAAAAAGAAACGGTTACATCAAATCTATAGATGCAAAAAAGGACGGCCGCGCTTCGCGCGGCCGTCCTTTTTTATGGCTATATATGTGGAAAAACATATAGGACATATGGTACACTGTGGGGTACAATGGTAAGTGAGTGGGATAAAGTGGTATAAGTAAGAAATATGTTAATCGGCGAATTCAGACACACTTTAGATGACAAAAATAGAATTTCGTTACCCGCAAAGTTTCGAAAGGAAATTGGCAAAAATATTGTCATTACCCGCGGTTTGGATGGTTGTCTCTTCATCTACTCACTAAAAGAATGGAAAGCGATTAGTGGGCAGCTTGGAGGCCTTGGCATGGGGCAGGCAGCTACCAGAGGTTTCAGTCGTCACATTTTGGCAGGAGCTGCTGAAGTGAATATTGATTCCGTAGGACGAATGCTCATTCCAGAACATCTACGAACGTTTGCCCACATCACAAGCAAGGTGGTGTTTGCAGGGCTCTACAATCGAATTGAAGTTTGGGATGACGCAGCATGGGAGCGCTACACCAAAGATGTAGAAAAGAACGCTGATCAAATGGCCGAGCATCTTGGTGAAATCGGAGCACTCTAACTATATGAAGCACGTAACCGTTCTTTTACAAGAAACTGTGGAAGCATTAAACCCGAAAACCGGTGGTGTGTATGTTGATGGAACACTTGGTTCTGGAGGCCACACTGAATTGCTCGCAAAACTAGCTCCTGAAAGCATCATTGTTGGCATTGATGCAGACCCAGAGGCAATTGAACGAGCAACAAAACGGCTTAAAGGATGTCCTGCTCGAATTATTACGCACCTTGGCTACAACAACGCCCTTGGTGAAATACTCAAACAATACGATCTAGGACCTGTAGATGGCGTGTTACTTGATTTGGGTATTAGTTCTGATCAATTAGAAACCGCACATCGAGGGTTCTCATTTCAAAAAGACGAACCGTTGTTGATGACGATGCATGCTGACATTACAGAGCAGACAATGACGGCCGCAAAAATTGTAAATACGTTTACAGAAGAACAAATCGCCACCATCATCTACGGATACGGTGAAGAACAGTTCTCACGACGTATTGCAAAAGCAATTGTCGAGTATCGAGCAAAGAGTCGATTTACTACAACGGGACAACTTCGAGATGTAATTGTTGCTGCGGTGCCTGCGTGGTATCGAACTCGAAAAACACATCCAGCAACAAAAACGTTTCAAGCATTACGTATTGCGGTAAACGACGAACTTGAACGATTAGAAGAAACATTGGCTCAGGCCTTTATTCATCTGCGCTCAGGTGGACGACTCTCGGTTATCAGTTTCCACAGTCTCGAAGATCGAGTAGTAAAACGATTCATGAAAGCACTCGCAGAACGTGATCTCGCAACCCTTATTACCAAAAAGCCAATACCGCCGACTGCCGCTGAAGTTTCTCAGAACCCACGGGCACGAAGCGCAAAACTTAGAATCCTTGAAAAAAATTAGTTCTATGCAAACAAGATCAATGAAAGCTTCATACCAGATGTACAGCGTATACCTCTTTTGGTCACTTATTTCTCTTATTGCAATTTCAATTATTGCGTACGCATACTTTGTAAACTCAACAATCTTCCATACAGCAAAACGACAGCAGATCGAAGACTCAATCGTTGATACAAAATCAGTAGTGAGCCAGCTTGAACTTACCTTTATCGAGGCAAGTCGAAATGTGACACGTTCATACGCACACACACTTGGTTTTGTGGATGCAAATGATTTGGTTTTTGTTGAGCGAGATAGTACAGTAAGTCTCTCTCTACATGAAATCGAACGCTAGTACGATTCGAATATGGTGGATCCTCGGTGCGATTGTTGCCGTTGCACTACTGCTTTCTATAAAACTATATACGGTACAAATTGTGCACGGTGAAGAATTCTCAAATCGTGCGGACCGACAATATTTACGACCTAATGCAAAACTCTTTGATCGAGGGTCTATTTCTTTTGAGACGAAAGATGGAGACATTATTGATGCAGGAACATTGCAAATGGGATACACCTTGGCAATTAATCCAAGCACTATCACTGAGCCTGCAGATGTCTACAATACGTTGTCGTTTGTACTTAAAGACATTGATGAAGATACATTTTTTACACGTGTTGCAAAAAGTGATGATCCATACGAAGAACTTGCAAAACGTCTTCCTAAGGCTGAGGCTGACAAAATCGAAGAACTTGAGATTCCAGGGGTTTCTTTATTTAAAGATCGTTGGCGATTTTACCCTGGTAAAAGTCTTGCCGCACATGCGATTGGTTTCTTGTCATGGAAAGACAACGAACACTTAGGACGATATGGTCTAGAGAAACAATACGAAGACGTGCTCAACCGAAATAATGGAGATGTATTTGCAAACTTTTTCGTTGAAATTTTTTCTGGTTTGAGTGAAACCTTAACAGGGAATGAACATAAGGGGTCAATTGTTACAACCATAGAGCCAACAGTACAGACTTTTGTGGAGCGTGAACTTGAGTTGATTCATGATGAGTGGCGTTCGGATACAATTGGAGCAATTGTGATGGATCCAAAAACAGGAGCAATACGTGCAATGGCGCTGTATCCAACATTTGATTTAAATACATTTAATGAAGTTGATTCTGTTTCTATTTTTAATAATCAACTTGTTGAAGGGGTGTATGAGATGGGTTCTATTGTAAAACCACTGACAATGGCAATTGGTCTGGATACTGGAAGTGTTACACCTACAACAACCTATGATGATAGAGGACAACTAACTGCAAATGGATACACGATTTATAACTACGACAAAAAAGTACGAGGTGTGGTTGATATGCAAGAAGTGTTAAGTAAATCATTAAACACCGGAGTTTCGTTTGTGGTACGTAAGGTTGGAAATGAAAAATTTTCAGAGTACCTTTTGAAATTAATTGGTGAACCAACTGGTATTGATTTACCAAAAGAGGGAGAGCCATTGTTGAATAATCTAAAAAATAATCGAGATATTGAGTATATGACGGCGTCATATGGACAAGGAATTGCGTTGACACCAATCGCTATGACTCGTGCACTTGCTACGTTGGGTAATGGAGGTTATTTGGTGCAGCCACATATTGTTTCAAAAATTGACTACGAAGTTGGTATTTCAAAAAACATTGCACCAGAAAAAGGTCCTCAGATTTTTAGTCAAAAAACATCCGAAGAAATTTCACGTATGCTCACTAGAGTTGTTGATGAAGCACTTGCGGGTGGTGCGGTTGCATTGCCACACCATTCAGTTGCTGCAAAAACTGGAACTGCCCAAATAGCAAAACCCGAAGGAGGATATTATGATGATCGATATCTCCACTCGTTCTTTGGATACTTCCCAGCATTTGATCCAAAATTTATTGTATTTTTGTATCATGTAAATCCAAAGGGTGTGCAGTATGCATCTCAAACCCTTACAACACCGTTCATGAACATCACAAAATTCTTGATTAATTACTACGAAATCCCGCCAGACAGATAACCTATGAAATATCTAAAACAAATAATCATTGCTGTACTCATACTCGAAGCGAGGTTGGTTTTGTGGCGTTTCAAACCAAAAATAATCGCTGTGGTTGGAAGTGTAGGGAAGACTTCTACCAAAGACGCTATTTACACCGCGTTAAAAGATGTTTTTTATATTCGTAAAAATCAAAAAAGTTTAAACAGTGAAATTGGGGCTCCGCTCACCATTCTTGGTTTAGAAAATGCATGGAAGAGTCCTTTGTTATGGGCAAAAAATATTTTTCTTGGAATCTTGCAACTGTTTAAACGAACCTATCCGGCGTGGCTTGTACTTGAAGTTGGTGCTGATCATCCTGGAGATATTCATCGTCTCGCTCGTTGGCTCAAGCCCGATGTTGTGGTGGTGACTGCAATGCCAGATATTCCTGTGCACGTAGAATTTTTTGAATCTCCAGAAGCATTAATTGCAGAAGATTTGGCTGTTATTTCATATATGAAAAAAGACGGCGTTCTCGTGATAAATGCAGATGAGCCTCGAACGCCAAAAGTGATTGAAGAGAGTAAAGTAAAAACGATTACGTATGGAAGTGCCGAACGTGCAGATGTTCGATTTGATAGTCAGACCATTGTCTACGATACCGTTGGTGGTGTTTCAGTTCCGACCGGCGTTTCGTGCAAGGTTGCGTACAACGGAAGCACTGTCCCGATTAGTTTGCATGGCGTACTTGGAGTGACACATATTTATCCCGTTGTTGCCGCACTCGCTACAGGGCTTTCACAGCAAGTTCCTTTTTTGAGTATGACGCAAGCACTTGCTCAGCATCAACCACCTCGAGGACGAATGAATATTATCGAAGGCAAAAACGGTTCAACAATTATTGATGATAGTTACAATGCTTCTCCTGTTGCGGTTGAACGCGCATTAGAAACACTTGCCGTTGTCGAGACACAAGGAAACAAAATCGCCATTCTTGGAGACATGCTTGAGATTGGTTCATATACCGCGGCTGAACATAAACGCATTGGAACCTATGTGGTGGCACTCGGGATTAATTATTTAGTTACGATTGGTTTACGATCTGAATACACTGCACAAACAGCCATTGCTGCAGGAATGGATCCAGAGCATGTATTTTCTGTAAGAACGAGCGAAGAAGCGATTGATGTGATAAATCCTATTCTTAAACAGGGAGATATTGTGCTTGTAAAAGGTTCTCAAAGTATTAGAGCCGAAAAAGTTGTTGTCGCTATTATGGAACATCCCGAAGATCGAAAACAACTTCTGATTCGCCAAGAAACCGCTTGGGAGCATAGATAAGCTACGGTATACTTTTTTTATGAAAAAAGAAATTACAAAAATTGATGGAAATTCTGTAGCAAAAATTGTTGGTATTACCTATGCAATACTTGGATTAGCGTTCGGTATTTTTATGGTGATTCTCTCAATCATGGGTAATGGAGGTTTGTTTGCGGTTGTCGTTGGGCTACTTATTATTCCGACGCTGTATGGTGTTGTAGGGTATCTTGCATCGCTTCTTGGTGTAACCATTTATAATATGATTGCAAAAAAGGTGGGGGGAATTGTGTTTTATACACAAGAAACTGTTTCTTCTACTGCAGACACCCAATAGCGTCATTAACAAAAAGTGTATATACTAAATGCTCAAAACAGCCATGGTTGAGCATATTGATACACGGATTAATCTAACTGACGAACAGAAGCAAGAAATTGCGGCTCTTGAAAAAACACGAGAGGCGCAGATTACAAGGATTTTTTGGTTAGCATTGGAAATAGCTCTTGTATTTCTGGTCCCTGCGCTACTTACCGTATTTGTTGTTGGGGCGATTTGGTCACGAAGTGTGGTCTGGTACATACTCCCATTTTCTTTTGTACTGTCTTGGGGTATTGTGATTATCCGATATCGAGGTCTGAGCAGGAAACTCGAAGGTCTTGATAAGCGGATAAAAGAATTGCGTAATCCAAATGAATAACATGCAGGTTGTACGAGAAATAATCAGTATAGAGCCAGAAATTTTATTTACTATTTTTGGGCTATCTATTGCTGATTCAACAATGGCAACGTTGCTCATTGCGATTGTGGTGCTGTGTATTGGATTTTTCTTTATTCGACGATTCACCATGGTGCCTACACGAGCGCAGTTGGTTGTCGAAACAATGTACGAAGCGGCATACGATCTTATTGGAAATATCATTAACAGCGAATCAAAAACAAAGAAAGCGTTTCCACTTGTTGGGGCGCTTCTTTTTTATCTTGTGTTTGCAAACTTGATTGGTTTGATTCCTGGAGTAGAACAAGTGTTGTGGAATGGAGTGCCGCTCTTTAGAACTGCGACATCTGATTTCAATACAACCTTTGGGTTGGCGCTTGCTGCAATCATTATCATCAATGTGTTGAGTATGCGAGAAAAGGGAATCTTTGGATACTTGGATCAGTTCTTTAAGTTTGGTGCGCTGTGGCGCGGTTTCCGAAAAAGTTTTGGTGATGGATTGCTCGCAATTATTGAGTTTTTTATTGGACTACTCGACATTGTGGGTGAAGCAGTAAAAGTAGTGTCTCTTTCTTTACGTCTTTTTGGCAACATGCTTGCAGGACAAATTCTTATGATCATTCTTCTTGGTTTTATTGCGGTCGTTATTCCGTCCGCATGGCTTGCCATGAACCTTCTTGTTGGAGTTTTGCAGGCCGTCGTTTTTGCATCATTGGTAGCCTCCTACTACGCGTTGGCTACTGATGAGGCAGAAGAAGTGGCGGAAGCCGTAAAGTAGGTAGATTTTAGTAATTAATGAAATGATATGGAATTAGAAGCAGCACAAGCACTCGCAAAAGGTATCGCAACACTTTCAATGTTCGGTTCAGCGATTGGTGAAGGATATTTGATTGGAAAAGCACTTGAAGCAATGGGGCGAAACCCAGATGTTTCAGGAACAATCTTTACTCGAATGATTATTGGAGTTGCGCTTGCTGAGTCGACAGCTATTTACGCACTCGTAGCATTCTTCTTGATTTAATCGTATGGAAGCAGGATTACTTGGTAAGTTAGGTTTTGATCTCGAGGTTGCGATTGCAAACCTGGTTAACTTCCTTGTTATTTTCTTGCTCTTTAGGATCTTCTTTTTCAAGCCATTGCAAAAGACGATTGATGCACGCCGCCAAAAAATTGAACAGGGATTACAGAATGCAATTGTTGCAGAGCAAGCACTAAAAGATGCTCAGTCACAAGCGCACGATGTTCTCCTTGAAGCAAAAAAACAGGCAGAAGTATTACTTGAAGATGCACGAACGCACGCTGTAAAAATGCGTGAACAAGCTGTTCTTGAAGGAGGTACTGAGCGAGCACGACTCGTTGCACAAGCGTCTCAACAAATTGATCAAGAGCGAAAACGTATGGAAGAAGATGTCGAGCGTGATATGTCGCGTCTCGTTGCATCACTTTCAGAAAAGGTAGTGTCTGGAGAACATAAATAGACGAGCAACTATGAGCATGTCAAAACGATTAGCAAAATATTACAGCAAACACGAGCAAAACGCTGATCGTATGACTGCGCTATTGAAACAATTCAACTTGCAAGCTGTTGCTCCTCGACTCAAAACACATCTGTCTGGATATGCCAAACGAACGGATCAATATGCACATGTGGAAATTAGAAGTGCTATGACACTAGATGCTGCAGCTGTTGCAGATATTGTGCGGCGTGTTGATGCTCCTGCTGATGTGCAGGTGGTGCAACATGTTGACCAGACTGTACTGCACGGTGTCGAAGTGTACTATCGAGGAAAGAAATGGAGCGATAGCGCAAGAGGGAAGCTTAATCGATTTGTGACGTCTAAGTAGGTAACAGGTATACGTATGAGTGAATCATTAGTAAAACGTTTAGAAAAAAAGATAGCGGCACTTGATGTGTCGCCAGAACAATCTTCAGTTGGGCACGTTATTAGTGTTGCTGATGGAATTGTAATTGCTTCAGGATTGTTTGATTGTCAGGCTATGGAGCTTGTTGAATTTGCAACAGGTGTTCGAGGTGTGGCGCTCAACCTAGAAGAAGATAGCGTTGGAATCGTTATTCTTGGTGATTACAAAGAAATTACAGAAGGAACAGAAGTAAAACGAACAGGAAAAGTACTTTCAATTCCAGTTTCAGAAGCAATCGTTGGGCGTGTAGTAAATCCGCTCGCCGAAGCAATTGATGGAAAATCATCGCTGACTGGAGGAGAAGAAATGCTTTTGGAGCAAACTGCCGCTGGGGTAATTGAACGAAAGTCAGTGTCTGTTCCAATGATGACTGGAATTCGAGCGATTGATGCGTTGGTTCCAATTGGACGAGGGCAGCGACAGCTCATTCTTGGTGATCGACAAACAGGAAAAACTACACTTGCTGTTGATGCGATCGTGAACCAAAAAGGAAAGAATATGAAGTGTGTGTATGTTGCGATTGGACAAAAACAATCAAAGGTAATGCAAACCGTTGCACTTCTCGAGAAGTCTGGAGCAATGGAATACACAACAGTTGTCCTCGCTTCTGCTTCAGATGCTCCTGCGTATCTCTACCTTGCTCCATATGCTGGTGTTGCGATTGCGGAGTACTTTATGAAGAAAGGAGAAGATGTACTTGTGGTATATGACGATCTCACAAAACACGCAGCAGCGTACCGAGAGTTGTCATTGCTCCTTCGTCGTCCACCGGGACGAGAAGCGTACCCTGGAGATGTGTTCTACTTACACTCACGACTACTTGAACGAGCATGTCGTCTTGATGACACCTTTGGAGGAGGTTCAATCACTGCGCTTCCAATTATCGAAACACAAGCAAACGATGTATCTACCTACATCCCAACAAACGTAATCTCTATTACAGACGGTCAGATTTTCTTGGAATCAAACTTGTTTAACAAGGGAATTCGACCAGCTATCAATATTGGTTTGTCAGTATCTCGCGTAGGAGGTGCTGCACAATCAAAACCAGTAAAGAAAAACGCAGGTAAACTAAAACTCGCACTCGCACAATACCGAGAGCTCGAAAGTTTTAGTCAGTTTGGATCAGATCTTGATGATGCAACAAAGCGACTTCTTGATCGAGGCCGCCGCGCGATCGAGATTCTTAAGCAGCCGCAAAACGCCCCAGTGCGCGCGGCGGCCCAAGTAATTTCATTGTACGCACTCAATAATGGTCACTTGGATGTTCTTGAACCAGATCAGATTGCAACATGGCAGCGTAACGTTTTGACCTACATTGGTTCAGATGAGGCACTTGCTTCAAAAATTGAATCAGATTGGAACGATGAAATCGAGGCAGCGGTTAAAGATATCGTAACTAAGTTCATTACTGTATAAGCAACTTGTATGGCTCTTCAGACAAAAGTTATTAAACAAAAAATTGCGTCTGTTGGTAACGTGCAAAAAGTTACCAAAACAATGGAGCTTATCTCTGTTGCAAAAATGCGCAAAGCAGTAACTCGTAAACGAAACGCTGCACAATACGGACAGTACATTCTTGAAATACTTGTTCGATTATCTGCGCAACGACATCTTACACACGAGTTATTTACTGCTCGATCAGCTGGAACTCGCATCTTAGTCTTGATGACTTCAGATCGAGGGTTGTGTGGGCAATTCCATGCACGCATTGATCGACGCGTCCGACAGTTTCTTGATAACCACGAAGGGCAACCAGTTGTATGTGTTGTTGTTGGGTCTCATGCGATGAAAATTGCAAAGCGATACAAACTTCCAGTTATCTACGAAACAAAAGGACAAACAGAAACACTGACCGTAGGAGATATGCACGAACTAACTGCGTTTTTGATTGACGCGTACACAAAAGACGAAACGTACCACAGTGTGTCTTGCATTTTTAATCAATTTGAAAATGCAATGGCATATGCACCAACACGATCAAAGATCCTTCCACTAAACGATGAGCTTCTTACAGAAGTGTTTGAAGCAGATCGGATTGCGCTCGTTGAACACAGCAAAGAGCATGTATACACACTGGAACCAAGCGAAGAAGAAGTACTCGCCGAAGTATTACCAGAATTACTAGCACTCACATTGCATAAATTCTTGATGCACTCATCAGCATCAGAACACAGTGCTCGAATGGTTGCGATGCGACGTGCTAGTGATAACGCACTTCGGTTGAAACAAAAATTAGTACGTGACTACAACCGAGCACGTCAGGAGGCTGTTACCAAAGAAATTATTGAAATTGTAAGCGCTGCAGAAGCACTATAAGAAAAAGTATCATGACAGAAAAAACAGGAACAATCACACGAGTAGTAGGTCCCGTCGTTGACGTGGCCTTTGAAGGAGAACTCCCAAAACTTTTTAATGCACTCACTACACAAGTTGGTGACAAAACACTCACACTTGAAGTAGAACAACACATTGGGCTCAAAGAAGTACGAACCATTGCCATGGGAAGTACTGATGGTTTGATGCGAGGACAATCTGTTCATGATACAGGTGATGCAATTGCAGTACCTGTTGGTGATGCAGTGCTTGGACGAATGTTTGATGTCACGGGTACACCAATTGATGGTAAAGAAGTGGTAACTAATGCAAAGCGAAAAGGAATTCATCAAGCACCTCCAACATTTGAAGAACAGTCTCCAAAAGCTGAAATCATGGAAACAGGTATCAAGGTTATTGACCTTCTGTGCCCATTCTTGAAAGGAGGAAAGGTGGGTCTCTTTGGTGGAGCTGGAGTAGGAAAGACGGTACTCATTCAGGAGCTTATTCACAACGTTGCAAAGCAGCATGGTGGATACTCACTTTTTGCTGGAGTAGGAGAGCGAACCCGAGAAGGTAACGACTTGTACCACGAAATGAAAGACTCAGGGGTGCTTCCAAAAACAGCGCTTGTGTTTGGTCAGATGAGTGAACCTGCTGGAGCTCGTGCACGCGTGGCGCTTTCTGCACTTACAATGGCAGAGCACTTCCGAGATGAAGAACACAAAGACGTACTTCTCTTTATTGATAATATTTTCCGATTCACACAAGCTGGCTCAGAACTTTCTGCATTGCTTGGGCGTATGCCGTCAGCTGTAGGGTACCAGCCAACACTTGCTACCGAGATGGGATACTTGCAAGAACGAATCGCATCTACTAAAAATGGATCAATCACTTCTATTCAGGCTGTGTACGTGCCAGCTGATGACTTTACTGATCCAGCGCCTGCTACAACCTTTACACACCTCGACTCAACCGTTGCACTTAACCGCGCACTAACAGAAATTGGTATTTATCCAGCTGTTGATCCGCTTGAATCAACTTCAAATATTTTGTCTGCAGATATTGTTGGACAAGAGCACTTTGAAGTTGCTGACAAGGTTCGAGGAATTTTGCAACGATATAAAGATTTGCAAGACATCATCGCGATTCTTGGAATGGATGAACTTACTGACGAAGATAAAAAGCTTGTAGAACGAGCACGACGAATTCAAAAACTACTTTCACAACCACTCCACGTTGCGGCTGTATTCAATAACGTAGACGGAGTGTATGTGACTGTAGAGGAAACCGTTCGAACCTTTAAAGAAGTAATTGAAGGAAAGTACGACGATCTTCCTGAAGATGCCTTCTATATGCGAGGAGGAATTGATGATGTTGTTAAAGCAGCAGCTGAACTACAGCAAACAAAATAAGTATGAGCACGTTTGAACTACATGTTGCAACAGAAGATGGAGAGCTCTTTTGGGGGCAGGCGCTTTCTGTAAACGTGAACACACTTGCGGGATACATTGATGTACGTCCACAACACGTACCACTCGTAAGTGTCATTGCAAAAGGAGATATTGTAGTTCGTACTGAATCAGAAGAAAAAATATTTGCCGCAAAACACGGTATTATAGATGTGCGTCCAGAAAAAGTAATTATACTCTTGCACAATGGAGACTAATAACACTTCGCAACATACAAAAATAACTATTGGAGGATTAAGTGGAACAGGTAAGGGGACTGTTGCGAAGATGTTGGCAGAACATCTTGGTTTTGAGTATCAATCAGCTGGAAATTTCTTTCGGGAGATTGCAAAGGAACGTGGTTTTGAATCGTTGCTTGCAATGCAACAAGCTATCCATCACGAAGATGCGACTGATACCAGTGTAGACGAGGCTGTTGATGCACGAACTCGTCAGTTTGGAGAAACACACGATCGGTTTGTAATCGAAGGTAGACTTTGTGCGCACATGATTCCACAGGCGTTTAAAATACTGCTTTTGTGCGATGATCAAAAACGGTTTGCACGAATCGCGGGGCGTGAAGGGATTGCATCTGATGTAGCAAAACAAGAAACACTTGAGCGAGAGGCCCTCTATTCAAATTTTTATAAACGATTTTATGGCATCGATGCATATAATGATCCAAAGTATTATGATGCAGTAATTGATACGAGTGATATACTACCTGACGAAATTGTTGCAGCAATTATTACAAAACTAACGTAATCGTACTCATGCAAAACAAGCAAGCATTTATCTTTTTTGGTTCATCTGGTTCTGGTAAAGGAACACAGGCAGAACTTTTGCAAAAACATCTGGAGACAATCGACACACGAGAAGTACTAAAAGTAGAAACAGGCAAACGATTCCGAGAACTCGCAACTGCAGACACATACGTGGGACAAATGTCTGCGAAGGTTACTAATGAAGGAGGATTGCAACCGGTCTTCTTGTCTGTTTGGAACTGGACCGAGGCATTTATGTCTTCTCTCAAAGAAAATCAGCATTTGATTATTGATGGATCTCCTCGACGACGCCGTGAACCACCAATTCTCGAAAGTGCATTTGATTTTTTTGACTATACTGATGTACACATTATTTATTTGAAAGTTGATCCAGAAGCCGTAAAAGCACGGATGCTTGAACGTGGACGACAGGATGATGATTCAGAAAAAATCGACCGACGATTAACATGGTTTGCAGAGTATGTAATACCAATGCTTGATTACTACAAAAATAACGAACGGTACCATTTCCATGAAATTGATGGAGGAATGAGTGTCGACGAAGTGTTTCAAGCGGTTCTTACCTCTACTAAACTGTAGAAACAGTACAAAGTACTAACAAACCTCGTGCTATACTTTTTGGCATGGAAGGTGTACGTCAACCTGGTGTCGAAGCATTTAAAACTCCGCAAGAGGAGCTTGAGTACTTGCGCGCTCGCGTAAAAGAAGTTGAACAAGCGTACGAATCTAAACAAGAAGCGGCAACTCCTGAGCATGTAGTCACAGAAGCGATTCAAACATACGCAACACAAAAACCAGAAGACGTGCTTGCACCAGAGATGCAGATGGCTCGCAACGAACAGCATGCGGTCGTACTTGATCTTGCACCCGAAAGTCACGATGAAAAAATTGCTGATCTTATAGAGATTATTCAAACAAAGGGGGTTCTCAATGCGATTCAGGTGGTTTCGCAAATGGATAACCCTCACATCATTGATGACTTTCATCGTTTCTTAATTGCGTACATTCGAGAGGGATATCCTGCGTATGGAGTAAAAGAGGGAACCCCAGTATTTCGGGCATTGCACCGAACACTCTTTGAGGTATCAATTCCTGATAATGCTCGAAGTAAAGAAACACAATCGCTTGCTGAACTTGTTGCTACGATGCAACAAATTTTTTCTGGTATTTTGAGTATTGGTGATGCATCTGCAGGGAATGAGCATTTCACTATCGAAATCGCAAATCCGGTAGGGCGAGGGGACTTTATGTTTTATATAACGGTCCCTGACAGCAGTATTGAATTATTCAAAAAACAGATTCATTCATTTTTCCCGGATATCGTTCTGGTTGAGCAACCAAACGATTTTAATGTGTTTACCTACGGTGGAGATCATTCTCTTGGATACATGACACATACTACTGTTCCGGTTCGTATGCTCAAAACAATTGAACACTTCGAAACAGACCCACTCAAGGCAGTGCTTAATGTATTGTCGAATCTGGACGACATGGAAGAAGGTGCAGCAATTCAACTTATCTTCAAACCTGTCGGTTCATTTTATGAAAAGAACTACAGTTCAGCGCTTCGAAAAATGCAGGATGGTAAAGCAAACCCGCAGGAGCTATATGTTCGAAACACGACACTCAGTAAAATTTATAAAGGTGTTGCTTCATTTACAAATGAAACTAGTAAATTATTTGAAAAAAAGAAAGATGCTCCTGAGCCCGAAAAGCCAAACGTCGATAGTTCACTGTTAGAAAACACACAACAAAAAGTGTCACATCCAATTGTGTCGACAAATATTCGGCTTGCTACCTCTGCAAAAAACAAAACACGTGCAGAGGGAATCTTGCGAGACATCGCCTCAGCGTTTAATCAGTTCAAAGTCCCTACTGGCAACTCACTTAAGTTACAGGTACTTGAAGGCAGAAATGTAGGAACATTTTTTTACGACTTTAGTTATCGAACGTTCGCTGATCAATATGATGTTCCGTTAAATACTGCGGAGATAGCAACGATGTTCCACTTCCCAGGATTGGCTGATGTAAAAAATCCACAACTCAAAACACAAAAATCAATTACTGCACCTGCGCCACTAGAACTACCACGAGACGGTGTACAGCTTGGTACAAATAGTCATGCAGGACGAGATACACCAATCACGATGTCTCCATCAGACCGATTACGTCATATGTATGTAATTGGACAGACAGGAACTGGTAAAACCAACTTCCTCAAGTCACTCATCATTCAAGACATCAAGAATGGTGACGGCGTATGTATGATTGATCCTCACGGAAGTGATATTCAAGATGTGCTTGCAAATATTCCTCCTGAGCGTCTTGAGGATGTTATTTACTTTGATCCTGCGCACGTTGATCGACCAATGGCGCTCAATATGCTCGAGTATGATGTGAATTATCCTGAGCAAAAAACATTCGTGGTAAACGAACTCTTTGGTATTTTCCAAAAGTTATATGGAGGAAATCCAGAATCAATGGGGCCGATGTTTGAGCAGTATTTTCGAAATGCCACGATGTTGGTTATTGAAGATCCAGAAACAGGAAATACATTGCTTGATGTGTCGCGAGTAATGGCAGATGCGTCGTACCGAAAGTTAAAAATTTCTCGATGTAAAAATCCCGTCGTCGTTCAGTTCTGGGAAGAAATCGCACAAAAAGCGGGAGGGGAAGCGGCGCTCGAAAACATTGTTCCATACATCACCAGTAAGTTCGATGTGTTCTTGTCGAACGACATTATGCGTCCGGTAATTGCTCAAGAAAAATCAAGTTTTAATTTCCGTCAAATTATGGACGAGAAAAAGATTTTGCTCGTGAACCTTTCAAAGGGACGACTCGGGGATATCAACTCAAACTTGATTGGACTCATTCTTGTTGGAAAGATTCTTATGGCGGCGCTTTCTCGTGTTGATCAACCACAACAAACACTCAATCCGTTTTATTTGTATATTGATGAGTTTCAAAACATTACTACTGACTCAATTGCGACGATTCTTTCTGAAGCTCGAAAGTACAAACTCAGTTTACACATCGCTCACCAGTTTATTGGTCAGTTGAGTGAATCTATCAAGAATGCTGTGTTTGGAAACGTTGGAACACTTGCGGTGTTTCGAGTTGGTGCTGATGATGCGCAGTACTTAGAACAACAATTTGCACCGCGGTTTAGTGCTGGAGATATTATGAATATCAACAACTTTAACTGTTATCTCAAAATGCTCGCCAACGGTGTCCCTCAAGAACCATTTAATGTCGCAACACTCGCCGCTCCAAATGGTAATTACGATATTGTCGAAGATCTTAAACAGTACTCATACTACCGATATGGTAAACCGAGGGCTCTCGTGGAGGCAGAAGTATTGAGTAAATACAAAAAAGCCTAGCTTGCGGGCATATTTCTTGTGCTACAATTAAACACGTATTATTTAATAAACCGTTAGATATCGTATGGCTGGAGAAAAATTTACTGGGGAGGATGGACATTACCATCAAGACGCTATTAATAAAGCCGCGAACCCTGAAGCTGTGGCACAAAGCGCCGCAGAAGCTGTTGCAGAAGATCCTGCGGCACTCTCAGAAGTTCGATTTAGTGAATTGTCAGAAAAGGAACAGATCTTGATCAATAGTCAAAATGCAAATAGTCGATCAGGGAAGCTGTATCAGAACTACGATTTTGTATCAAATGGGGATTTAGCAAAAGTTCGAGGAGGTGAAACTGCAGCAGCTACAGAAGTTTCTGCCGAAGCCGAACCTTCAAAGCAACCAACCTTTGGTGCTTTAAGTGAAAAAGCGCAAACCTATCTTTCGACACAGCGTGCAAACAAACAAAGTGGACCTGGGCCATTTAACTCTTGGACAGATCTCAACGACGAAGCACTTCAGCTTCTTCGAGACGGTGGTTTTGGTGACGAGGTTGACGCACTTACTGGTGTTGAAACAAAAAAAGAAGAAGCTTCTCCAAAAAAACCTGAATCAACCGAACGAGACCCAATCGCTGATTTTTATGAACGACTCAAGTCGGTAAAAAGTTTTGATGAGCTGTATGGAGTTCTTGGACGAAACAATTATGTTTTTGAAACAGAAAACGGTGATCAAACATGGGCAAGTCAAGATATGGTTGCACTCATTTCATCTGTAGAAAAGGGTGAACAAAATATTGATGTTGTTCCAAACTCTTGGGATGAAATAAAAGATACTGTACGAAGACTCCTTGCCGAAAAAGAACAAGCTGCACAAACACCTCCACCACTTCCAGACGATATCGAACAAACACCTCCACCTTTGCCAGTAGAAGATGAGCCGGTTCCTCCAGCTCTTCCAGACGAAGAAATTACAACAGAAGAGTCTACCGAAGAAACTCCTGAAGAGGTTGAAATACTTGAAGATGCAGAATCAATTGTTGAAGCTACAGAAGCTCCTAAATCACTAGAAGAGTTACAGCAAGAACTTGTTGATGCTCGAGAAAAGTATTTTCAAGAACACCGAGCCTACATGGATACTCGAAAGGCATCAGGAATTCTTGGTAAGCTAAAGCAAACCTTTGGTGGTATTAAACCAGAAGCAGAAAATGAACTTCCTGCATTACTTAATTATGCAAAGGATAATTACGATGATGCGATGCGTGCGTACGGTAAAGCAAACGCTGCTATGTGGATTGAAAATGCTGCACAACGCGGTCCGCTTCCAGAAGGGTTTGAGGTTGGTGCAAAGGCACATGCGTTCCGCGAAGTCTTCAAAAGAGAATATGATTTACAGCAACAAGCAAAAGCAGAAACATATCCACCAGCAGAAAAGAACTTGTTTGTTAAATCTGTTGATTGGTGGGCAAAGCGAAAACCAGTTACAAAGATTCTTATTACAGCAGGATTGATTGGATTTGGAGGAATGCCTGGCGCTGGAATTGCAGCAGGTCTTACTGGAATGTCATTTGCAGCTTTTGGAGGTGCGGCTTTTGAGAAGATCTCTAAAGTTGCTAAGTTAGACAAACTACGAGATCAAGACTTGGATACGGTGTGGACACAGCTTGTCACTGAACACCCAGATACAGCAGAAGAGTTTAGTAAAACTGATGCAGAAGCACGACGTGTAATGGGTGAAGATGCTGCGCGACGACGAATGCGTGAATACAAACGAACTGCAGTAATGATTGCAACGGGAGTACTTGGTCTAGTTAGTGTAAATGTTCTCAAAGATGTTTTTTCGGGGATAGGAGCTACTGAAGGTGCAAAGGGAATGAGTATGCCAGATGCAGGTGCAGGAGGAGTGGCAGAGACTGCCGCTACGGGAGCAACAGAAGCGGCTACTACCGCTGCATCAGAGACTGTTGTAACACAAGCAACAGAAGCGGTCACAACAGCCGCACCAGAACAGATTGTAGCAACCCCTATTGCAGAAGTTGCTTCAGCACTTCCTGCAACAGAAGTACAATCATCATGGTTTAACACACTGCACAACACTCCATACAATCCAGAGTCTGTACTTGATCAAGCAAAGATGACAGTGATTCAAAAATTGTCAGATGCTGGAATCATGGGTTCATCAGGAGGATCGGCAGTGCCTTCTCCGATTGTTGATCGAGCGATTCAGGGAGTATTTGGTGCAGATAATGTTTCTGGTTGGCAGTCAGCTGCTGAAACTGTTTCAAATTCTGCGGTACTCGATCAAATTAAAAATCTTCAAATTCAGGCTTTGAAAAATCCTTCTCAAGCGTCTATGATTGAAGCCCAGATTAGAGCATTCTTTAACCGATAATATATAAACAATAACGTATATGAATCCAAACATCGTAGACATTGATTTACTTGCAGAGATTGGAATGGATAAACTTCCGGTCGAAGAACAAGCTGCAATGATGCAGGAAATGGGAGACTCTATTATGGGGGCAATCATGGTCCGAGTAATTCCAATGCTTGATGAAGCAAGTCAAAAGGAACTCGACACACTACTTGAGGGTGCAGATGACCCACAACAACTGCAAGACTTCCTTAATGCAAAAGTTCCAGAGTTTCAACAAATCGTTACTGAAGAAGTTGAGAACTTTAAGCAGGAGGCGTTGGCTTTTTATAAAGCGCTGTAGTCGCAAAAATAACTGCATAAAAAGAAAAAACCGCCGCGCGTACGCGCGGCGGCTTTTGTGATTCTGTTCAGTACTTATTTTTTATAAAAAGAAAAAACCGCCCACAGTTACGGGGCGGCTTTGGGAAGGTGCTGAACTTGAACGGACATAACTGCCACCAACGTGATCAGTAAAATGATGTACGCCAGAAGCCACCCAAACCTGTGTTGCAAACGCAACTGTGGTCGTTGACTGGATTCGTCGGTAGCATCAAATAATTCTCCCGAAAAACTTGCTCCCACCATAGCGAGACCAAGACAACAGTCCATGAAATCAACCAAGGCGGGTTGTTTGCTGTATCCGAGCGTCATCAGAATCACCATTGTCAGCCACAAAACGCAAGCAAACAAAGAACGCAGTTTCCTTGGAAGGATAGTGATTTCTGGCAACACAAGTAACCAGATAAACAGAATCATGGGTTCACGAAACAGTGCCGAAAATACGGCGAGGAGTAACACTCCTACGTACTTGAACCATGGGCCAACAGCTTGCGTGATACGCCCACCGTCAAGTGGGCTGATGGGAATCAAGTTGAAGATGTTCCAGAACATTCCAATGTAGCTCACCATCAGTGTGATCACTGCTAGGTTGCTCTGCTTATCCTCAATCAAAAACCATGCAGCAAACACAAGGATTGCAGCAAAGCTTCCGAGTACGGGGCCGCCGATGCCGATGAAGGCTTCGTCGTCACGTTTGTGCATAGGCGGGGCAAAAATCACAGCACCGAGGAAGGGAATGAAGACCGGGGCCTTCGTTTCGTATCCCTTCATCCTCATTGCAGCGACATGTCCCATTTCGTGCACAAACAGCATTCCGACAAGGCCAATGGCGAACCAGGGACCAAGAAAGAATGCGTACGCGACTGCTGAGATAGACATGGACACTACCATGACCAGTGGTTTGGCAAGCTTGAACAGCTTTGCCAACTTAACGAGCTTGCTCATCTTGGCGACGGCAAACATCGTTATAAGAAACCAAAAGTTCTTTTTCTTTGGCTTGTTTTCTTCGATTTCTTCAATTTTCAATGTAACCTCCTTGGTTTGTAGTTGTTGTTCGGAGTTGTTTCCGGTTGATTTTTAACAATAAAAATGCAAAAAGTCAATGTATTTATTACTCACACAAAGCGTCAGTAATTTTAAAACTCAATTTTTCCTGAAGGGGAGTACAATTCCACCGATTGAATGGATTCGTATTGTGTGAGTGTGTCTTGTAGTACGGCAAAGAGATGTCTTGATTCGCAACTGCTCAACGATGCTATGCGTAATCCGTCTGGATCATGTTCATTTGCAATGGTGATTTGGGCAACACCATCCACAACTACGACTGATTGGTATGTTCCGTATTGGGCTAGTTCATGTTCAAACAAATATGTAAGCGACGCATCAGCTACTGCTGTGGTTTTGGAAACGGTAATGTCGTGGGGATATGTTATACCGCAGTCACTATACAAAACGGCGTCCTTGTCTTGCAGGTAAACGGTTATGGTCGTGGTCTCGGGAGTGTCGGTGATGGTGTCGTGTGAGCTGTTGTTTTGGATAAAGAATAAAAACACTGCACCAAGTATGAGAGTGACGGCGAGTAGCAAGAGCGCTTTTTTAGATGGTTTTGGTGTGGGCATAGTGATAGTAACTATATACTAAGAATTATTTCTCACCGTTTGTTCGGTGTTTTGTTTTCGTATCAATATAAACACGCTCATAATAGTATTCACGACAATCATTGCAATCGAGTGGAGCACTGTGGAAATGTTGTACGAAGATATCGCGACAAGAGCAAAAGAATGACGGAGTACGTTGCTTGTGTAGAGGATTGGTGTTTCTGATTGAGGAAAATACCATGCTTTTTTGAGGGTTGGAATGAACGCGACTAAATCTATGATGACCACGATAATAACCGACAGAGACGGATCATTGGTAAGTACCCATGGAATAATGCCGAGCAACGCCGCCGCCAAAAAGTACTTGTCTGATTTTGGAATATGTTTGAATCCATAACGAAGTGAAAAGAAAAAGATAATGATGGTAAAGCACTCCGAAATAATAAAAGAAGAGATAAATAAGTTCAAAAAACTACAGAATGTGTTTCTAGGCAAGAAATACATACCAGATATAATTAACGTTGATTTACAAGACTATTTTAAATTTATTTTGAAAGAAGGTTCTGTTTTAGAACAAAGAACTATACTAGGATGTTTAAAAAATAAAATCATTATGAATAAAAAATCAATTACCATGATAACTACTAAAAGTTAGTATCCCAAATATGCTATAATATCTGAACATATGCGTTTTATAGGAAATAAACAACCAATTGTTGGAGAAATCGAAACGCTTTTAAGTCAGAAGGGTCTTTTAGACAAAAAAGGTCTGATTTTTTTCGACGCTTTTTGCGGGACTGGTTCTGTGTCAGATTATTTTAAAGATAATTTTAAAATAATACTAAATGACATGATTGAATGGTCAGTTGTTTATTCAAAGGGTAAAATATTTTCTCATGACTGTACTTTTAAAAAGCTGGGTTTTAATCCATTTAATTTTTTAAATTCAAATAAAGAAATAAAAAAAGGGTTTTTTTATAAAAATTATTCACCTGGCGGGTCTAATAGAATGTATTTTTCTCCTGAAAACGCAGGAAGAATAGATTATTTCAGATACACTATAGAAGAATGGAAGAAAAAAAATAAAATAAATAATAATGAATATTCATTTTTATTAGCAAGTTTAATTGAATCTATTTCTCTCGTATCAAATACAGCTGGTGTTTATGGTGCCTTTTTGAAACATTGGGACCCTAGAGCAAAGAAGCCTATTGTAATTAAAGAAGTTGAATCCAGTGGTAAAAAAAGTCTCGGAGCTACATTTAAAAACAAAAAAATTGAGGAAATAATAGACAAGGTTGAATGTGACATATTATATTTAGACCCACCTTATACTCAAAATCAATACGGTACTCAGTACCATATTTTGCAGACACTGGTACTAAATGATAATCCGACTATAAGCACCATTACTGGTTCAAGGCCCACATCTCCAATGAGATCAGATTGGTCAAAGGATTATAAGGCTCATATATTGTTTGATCGTCTCATAGCGAAGACAAGAGCTAAGTATATACTTTTCAGTTACAGTCCTGATGGTTTTATGTCTAAAAGCTTCATAGAAGCAAGTTTGAAGCGTTATGGAAAAAAGGAAACCTACGTGTGTAAAAAGATTTCGTACGACAAATATAAAAATTTTAAATCGAACGGAAAGAAAGATCATTTTGAATATTTGTTTTTTATTGAAAAGAAAGATACGAATGATGTTAAATATGAATCGCCACTTAATTATATTGGTAGCAAGTCAAAATTAATTTCTAATTTAGAAAAGTTTTATCCCAAAGACTCTAAATCCTTTATTGATATATTTGGTGGAGGTTTTAATGTTGGTATAAATGTAGAATCGAAAAAAATAATCTACAATGATTTAAATCATTTTGTGACAAATCTAATTGAATCCTTTAGGTGTAATGATACATACCAATACATATTATTTATTAAAAAGAACATAAGAAAATTTAAGCTAAAGAGTAAGGATAATACAAGTTATCTTAAAATTAGAGATTTCTACAATTCTTTACCCTCATATAAACGAGATCCAAGACTTCTATACACCTTAATACTTTATGGTTTTAATCAGCAAATTAGATTTAACGGAAGCCATAATTTTAATAATCCTGTTGGTATGAGATGGTTTAACGATAAAGTTCTAGAAAAGATGATAAGCTTCTCTAGAGTAATAAAAGAGAAAAAGATAGACATTGAAAGCAGAAACTATACTGATTTTTTAGAAAAAATAAGTCACGACACTTTTGTGTACATGGATCCACCCTACAGATTAACCACTGGATCTTATAATGATGGAAAACGTGGTTTCGAAAATTGGGATATTGAATCTGAAAAAAAGATGTTTGATTTTGCAGATAAGTTGACTGAGAGATCAATTTGTTTTATGATTTCATATGTAGCAGGACATAAGGGTAAGGTAAATAATGAACTCATTAGATGGGTTAGCGACAATAACTATAGAATCATAGAAATTGACCAAATACTTGGCATTCAAAGGAAAGAAGTTCTGATTATGAATTATGATGAAGCCAAAATTTTTAATAAAAAACAAATTTCAAAAAAGAGACCAACTATATGAAGACATACTAACTTCTGACATACTTTCTGATATCTCCTTAAAACTAACAGGGTCAAAAGAGTACACGTGTGAGTTCGATAATTCTGATTACAATAAAGGTAGACTAGCAATACTTACCCATCAAGATAAGGTTTTTTATATATCTTTTTCTGAAGAAAATATTGAAGGGCGTAACTCCAGTTTTCAAAGTTTCTCTACCGCTCTTACAAAATACATACTCGAAGAAAATCCTAACAAGGAAATATGTTTTTATTTCCTACCTAATATTACTGGAAGTTTTGAAACTCCATACTTTCTTTTTAATTACCGTTTAATGAAAACTGCTGGGGTTAATTTTTTAAACAGTGATAAATACATTAAAAATCGAATAATACCCTTTGCTTCACCAGAGGATATTATTCTTCATAAAGACAAAATTCGTGCAGGAAATACTGGTAATAGCTCTACGTACATCACCAGAAGTTCAGATAATAAGTTACAGATTTTTGGAAAGACATACGGTGCAAGCAAGTATGAGACCACTAATCTTTGTTTGGCGTTGTCTGAAATATCAGAGGATCAAATTGAACTATATGAAATTGAAGAAGGTGGTCTAACAAAGCTCCCTAAGGCATCAAAGGAAGCAATTGGATCACTAGGAATTATTGAAATTCATACTTCAAATAGAACAATTGAAAAAAATAATTTCACAGAAAATAATAGCCTTAGATCTGCAGAATACGTCTATAATCTACTTAAGAAGTTAGGAGATAAGAAGTGTGCTTTTTGTGATTGTGCAATTCCACAAATTATTCAAGGTGCACACATATGGCCAGTAGCTCAGATAAAAAAAGAAAATCATTTAACTATGGACGAAAAATTGAGTATGGCAATAGATGGAGATAATGGGTTATGGTTGTGTCAAAACCATCATAAATTATTCGATACAGATATATTAATTGTTACCAGTAACTTATCAATAATGTATAAAAAGGATGTTGATGAAAGTTTACATGAATTTATAAAGAGTACTTCCACAAATAAAAAAGTTGAAGAAAGTTTGGCTAATGATCGATTTATGTTTTATTTAAAAAAGAGAAATACAAAATTATCAGAACAAAACTATCAAGAAATATAAGCATATTCTAGCAAACAAAAAAACTATCTCATCGATTAGGGTAGTTTTTTTATAGTTTTAACCATTCTCAAACAGTATTTTTACCTCAAAGATTTGATACTTCATCATATAGGCTTTTTAAATCAGAGATTCCCATATCAAGTATAGGTTCATACATAAAGGAGTTTAAATGGATGTTTTCGGGCGTCATAACATTAACTCGTTCGAGAGTTTTTATTGCGCTCTCATGACTTGAATCATTTTTGAACTCGTCTTTATAGCGACCAAATAGTTTACCAGTTTGATTTCCTAATATTGCCGTTTGATCTGTTACTTTTGACCACATGTATTCTTCTGCCTTCAACCTGATTCCGATCGCAAGAACAATTTTATCCTCTAGAACAATCGTATCTGTGTTGGTGGAGGTTTTAATAGAAAATATTTGATCCTCTATGATTTGAACAATTGTTTTAGTTTTATCAGAAAAAGTAAATGCAATTCCAGAGAGAACATTGCTAAAAGGTTTTTCTATGTCTGCAATAGTAATTTCGATAGTTCCTTTAATTGTTCCATCCTGGTCTTTGTGGTGGAGTGAATGTGTAAGTAATTTATAATCGTCATTTTTTCCATCCTTAAAATCAATTAAATTACGCACAAAGGGTATGCACGAAATTAAGTGTTTTTCATTGTTGTTTACACCACTTCTCCAATTTGAAAAAGGATCAGTGATATTTCTATTACCTGCCTCTATAAGTCTAATTTCACCGCTAGACTTTTCAGCAACAAATGAGTGTGATCTTTTGAATCCTTCAGTCAAAATCCGTGATTGTACTGTCCTAAAAAAATCAAAATTGTGAGTGAGAATGATTGAGCAGAAGTTATTTTCTTTTGAAAGATCTTTTAAATACTCAACAATTGCATATTTGTTCTTGTAGTCAAAGGAATCAGCTATGTCGTCAATAATGAATAATGTTTCTTGACCTTTAATCAATCTCGCACGTATCTCAAAAATGATGTTAAGAAGGTAAAAAGCTCTTTTTTCTCCTTGACTAAGAATGTCTCCCGTCAAAAAATTTCTCTCAACAACTTTTTCTTCACCGGTCTCTCTATCTATGAATTGAATACCAAGTTCTGGTTTATCTAATCCTAAAACAGAATCTTTTGTATTGTTTATTTCAATCTCAAAAGGAAGGTCGACAAATCTTCGCTTGAACGTACCAATGGTTGATTTCCAAGCTTCACTTTCATTGTTTGCCTCTGTAATAATTGCTTCAATTTCCTTCTTTTTCTCTGAATATAATCCGTTAAGTTTTGTAACATCCTCTTGTATTTTTGACAAATGGCTTTTCCAATATTTTTTTTGGAATTCGTCGTAGTTTAGTAATTCGAGGAGTAACGACTTATCATCATCTATGATGTCTCTAAGTGGCTGAATGTTTTTGGGTCTAAGGGCTTTATCAATCTTATCAAATTGTTTACGTAGTTCTGGGTCGTTTACAACTTTGTTAATTTGATCATCAATCAAATTCTTAAGGTCTTTTGATGAAGAAATTACTTCTGAGTTTTTAAGTGATATTTTGTGTCCAGCATTAAAGAAAGCGTCACCTGAAACCGCGTCTGCAATTCCTGATGCTTGCGCTGTCCCGAAGGTTCCGTCTGACGAAAAGAAGTCATCGGAACTGTTTAGGATCTCAAAGTATTTATCGTGGTATATCTGTAAGTTTTCTTTATTCTTCTCAATAAATTTTCTGACGACATCATTGTCAAATACGTTGTTGTATTTAAATTCATAAGGCCTATAACTCTCTTTCGAAATCACCTCAGACAATTTCTCTAAAATTTCGAAGAGATTGTCGCCAAGATCACTAAAGGTTCTAATAATCTCCTCTTCACAGTCAGAACTTAATGTACTTGATTTGAGCGAAATAACAACATTTTTCTTTGAATCATCTAGAACCTTTAGTGCTTTTTCGTACTCCTCTCTAAGTTCACTTCTTACTAAGAGGGTCGATATATCATCAGATGTGTATTCAGTATCGATGAATGACTTAATTACAAATATTTTATTCGTATCAATTTCAGCTTTATTATCATCATAAATTGTCCTCTCATACGGTTCACGATTAAACACTTTGTCTTTTGATTCTTCTTCGTTTACATAACCATCAAATGTCTTTGCAAAAGAAGTCTTCATAACACCGTTTGGTGCATATATCGCAAAAGTTTTAAAATCTGAAAAATCAAACTCATGTTCAAGTTTTTTTATTCCGTAACAATTTTGAAATTTTAGTGTTAATTTATTCACATGTTAATTATATACAAAAAACATCTTATTACAGATGCTTTTTTGTTAAAGGTATTTCGACCCTTCTCGAGTGCTCGAACTCGCTCTCTCTTTGGTGACCCTACGGGGAATCGAACCCCGATTTCCGCCTTGAGAAGGCGGCTTCCTAACCGTTAGAAGATAGGGCCGTAGTGGAGATAACGATACCAGAATAGGCAGTATCCGCAAGGTGTTCCAGCTCAAACGAGACAAAAGAAAAACCCCGAGCGAACTCGGGGTGGGGAGGACAGTACTAGTCGTCGACGGGGTCTTCTCTAGCCAGAAGTTCGGCCTCACGTCGCATCGCGGGGCTAACGGTAAACGATGTTTCCGGAGTCGTCTCTGGTTCAGGGGTAATCCCAGCAGAGCGCAACAGGCTTTCTGTTTCTGCTCGCCGCTTCCTGTTTTGGCGTTTTTCAAACCAACCCTTCGTCCTGCGAAGCACTGCTGGTTTGTACACCTTTGGATCGCACTGAGTGTATTCCTGAAACACAGCGTTGATTGCGCCAAGCAACACTCGAGATTTCTTCTCTTTGATCCTTTTCTTGACGGCGTCGACCAACCAGCCCTCCCAGGCATAGTTGTATTCACTCATCTAAATAAAAAGTAAAACAAAAAATACGTTAAGTCAACACTTATCCACAAGAAACCAGTGGAAGAAAGATGTACAATACCAGAGATGATCTTTATATTATGAAACTGCAATCACATTTGAGACAGGGAGATTTGGGTCTGGGCTTTTCTCCAGGAACACTGCCAAAAATTCTACTGCAAGTTCCTGCAGGGGACAGTCCGTCAGATACTGCACACAAAAACGCTCCTTTGGAACTCGTTCCAACAGAAGCACCTGTTGTGCAGGAATTGATGCCGTTCACCGGTAAATCTTGTGAATCTGCCGAATGGCAACCACTCCTTCCAATGATGGAAGTGGTTCCGTCGCTTTCTTTGGAATCTGGCCAATAAGCCCGATTCTTTTTCTTTTTATACAGGAGTGCTACGCGAAGAGTTCGTCTACAACCGCTTTGACGTCACCTCCATCTGCTTTGTCTTTGAGTTCTCCCATAAGTGCTCCGATAAGTTTTCCGGCAGCCGCTTTGTCGGTTACACCGAGTGCTTCTTTTTTTGCTTGTGCAATGACTCGGATCTCATCCTTGCTCATCATTTCTGGAAGGAAGGTTTCGATAATCGCGAGTTCTGCTTGTTCGTTTGCTGCAAGATCATCTCGTCCTCCTGCAGTAAATTGTTCGATAGCGTCTTTTCGTTGTTTTGCGCTTCGTTTGATAACCGTCATTGCGATTTCGTCGGTAACAGGGTCTTGAGGAGTTTTTCCGCTTGCCACTAATTCATTTGTAAAAGCAGAAACCATTCCTCGAAGAACGGTAAGTTGTACTTGATCTTTGTCCCGCATCGCTTGTTTCATTGCGTCTTTGATTGTGTCTACTAGTGCCATATATGTTTTGTTAGAAGCTCATTTTAGCATAATGACAGCTTACTGGTATAATGACGGGCATGGATGGAATTTTAATACTACTTATAGTTGTGGTGCTCGCGTTACTTGTATTTAACGTGGTGGTCGTGATGCGTTTGGTCAACAAAAAGCCAGAAGAAAAACAAGAGGATCAATCAATGCAATTACTGATGCAGCAGATGCATGAATCAAGTCGAAACATCGACGCTCGTATTGATGCGATTGGAAATCAAATGACACAGCGATTGATTGATGTTTCAAAAAGCATGTCTGAATCAATGGAGGCATCAAAGCAAGTGTTTACGATTGCGGACCAATTGCAGAATCTCGAAAAAGTACTCAAGCACCAAAAGCAACGAGGAAACTTAGGGGAGGCGAGTCTTGAACTGATTCTTTCAAATATTTTGCCACCAACCGCGTACCGAATGCAGTATCGATTTGCCGATGGGGCAGCAGTGGATGCGGTAATCACTACCAAAGACGGAATGATTCCTGTGGATGCAAAGTTTAGCCTCGATAATTACAATCGTGTCACTAATGCAACCAGCGACAGTGAACGAGAAGAACTAGAAAAAGAATTTAAAAACGACCTTAAAAAACGAATCGATGAAACAGCTAAGTACATTCGCACAGGTGAGGGAACGCTGCCATTTGCATTTATGTACATTCCAGCAGAAGGTATTTACTATGATTTGCTCATTAATGAAGTTGGTTCAGTAAAGGTGAACACTCGAAACCTCATTGATTACGCATACAACGACAAGAAGGTAATTATCGTTTCTCCAACAACGTTCTCAGCGTATTTGCAGTCAGTTCTGTATGGATTTAAGGCCTTCAAAATCGAGGAATCTGCACAAGAAATTATAAAGCATGTAAGCGAGTTGCAAAAACACCTCAAGAGCTATGGTGAGTATCACGAAAAGATGGGGAAAACTCTTGGAACGGTTGTAAATCACTATAATCAGTCAAACAAAGAATTTAACAAGATAGATAAGGATATTTTGAAGATTGCCGGCACTTCTATGGATCTCGAAATGCCAAAACTGGACAAACCAAGCGAATATGACGAGCTGTAGAGGGATACCCCTTGCAAAATAGCCTCATTTCTGTACAATACTGGGACTTATGGCAGAAGCTACAAAAGCAACAAAAACAGCCACAACAAAGGCCTCACACGCTGATGGATATTCAGTATTTGAGACTGGTGGTAAGCAGTACCGAGTTACTGTAGGAGAAGAAGTAAAGATCGAAAAACTAGCCGGAGATAGCCAGGTTGGTGACAAGATTGTATTTGATAAAGTTGTACTTTCTGATGACGGAAAGAGCACAAAGATTGGAGAACCATATGTTTCTGGAGCAAAGGTAGAAGCAGAGGTTGTAGCAGTTGGACGAGCTCCAAAGATCAACGTAATCAAGTACAAAGCTAAGGTGAACTACTTCAAGAAGCGAGGACACCGACAGCCATTCCTTAAAGTGAAGGTTTCAAAGATTTAACCCAAAAAACTCCGGTCTGCTGACCGGAGTTTTTTGGGTTCAATCTCGTTCAATCGCGCATCAACTAGGCGCGATTTTTTAATGCATTCGCAATGGTGTCACTGTCTGCATATTCCAGCTCTGATCCTGTAGAAAGTCCTCGTCCAAGAATCGAAATAGTAAGTCCGAGTGGTGCTAACGTTTGTTTAAGAAAGCGTGCGGTATTGTCTCCATCTGGGTTGGCATTGAGCGCAATAATAATTTCTTCAAGACCCACAGCTTTTCTTTTGGTGATGCATTGTTCAAGTTCGTGTAGACGAATGTATTTTTGTGCGTCTTCTTCAAGAATAGGAAGCGTTCCTCCAAGAATAAAATAGTATCCTTCGTAGTTGTTACTTTTTTCGACTGCTTCAAAGTCAGTGTCCCTCGCAACAATCATAAGTGTGTTTTTTTGACGATCAGTTGCGGAACAAATTGAACATACCTGCTGTGTTCCTTGTGGCGCAAAATATCGAGAACAATCAGGACAAATAGAAACTTGTTTACGAACACGCGGAATGAGTTGTGATAATTCTTCTGCGTAGCGTGCATTTTTGCGGAGGATAAAATATACAAAACGCTTTGCTTGGCGAGGGCCAATACCAGGAAATTCTTTAAAATATTCAGCTAGTTTGTCGATGTCGTTCATACTGCTTGTATCTCTATGCTACCACTTCGTGTTTAGAATTCATCAAAACCTCCACCGTACTCTGATTTGTCGAGGTCTCGGAATGACGCATGCTCTGCATCAAAGAATAGTTCTACTCGTCCTGTAGGTCCGTTACGATGCTTCTCGATGAGGATTTCGGCGATGTTGGTTCGCTCCGACTCATCCTTACCTTTGTCTTCACGGTGAATGAACATTACAACGTCGGCGTCCTGCTCGATAGAACCAGAGTCTCGAAGGTCAGAAAGGCGAGGTTTACCTCCACGTGATTCCACTGCACGTGATAGCTGTGAAAGCGCGAGCACTGGCACGTTAAGTTCACGAGCGAGACTCTTGAGTGATCGAGAAATTTCGGTAACTTGCTGCACCATGTTGTCGCTGGCACGAGTAATAGACGGAGATGCGAGCTGTAGGTAGTCCACAATAATCAAGCCAAGGTTTTTTTCGCTCTTGAGGCGCCGAGCAACGGCACGCATAGAAAGTACGGTTTTGCCTGGTTCATCATCAATATAAATAGGGGCTTTTGAAAGTGTGTCGAGTGCGTCACGAATGCGATCAAAGTCATCTGCTTCCTTGATCTTTCCGGTACGAAGTCTCCAAAGGTCGATGTTTGCCTGTGAAGAAAGCATACGGTCGATGAGCTGCTGTGCTCCCATTTCCAGTGAGAATATTCCAACAGGGATGTTGTGATTTACCGCAGCTTGTCGGGCAAGCTCAAGGGCGAATGAGGTCTTTCCAACAGATGGACGTGCAGCGAGAATAATAAGGTCAGAAGGTTGTAGACCTGAAAGTTTATTGTCGAGCGCTTTGAATCCGGTAGGAACTCCACGAAGTGTGTCGTCTGAATTGCTGAGCATTTCGATACGGTCCCATGTTTCTCCTAGTTGGTCTTTGATAGCAACGAAACTCTGTGTAGTTGAAATGTTTGTTACTTCGAAGATGCGTTTCTCGGCTTCATCCATGAGTTCGTCGATGTGACGGATTTCATCGTACCCAAGTTGGCTGATGCTTTCGGATGCCTTAATGAGTCCTCGCATAAGCGATTTCTTTTGTACGATTTCTGCGTAGTGTTTTACGTTTGCAGAAGAGGGAACTGATTCAGATAATTCTGCGAGATAGCTCTTTCCTCCGGCTTGGTCGATTTTGCCTTTTTCGTGTAGGCGGTTTGCCATAGAGAGAATATCGATAGGCTTACCCGTGCTGTGTAGTTCGAGCATGGTCTCGTAAATAAGACGGTGTCGTTCGGCGTAAAATGCTTCAGAACGCACGATATCGATGATTTCGTGAATAGCTTCAGGACGCATCATAATAGCCCCTAAAACGGCCATTTCGCTCTCTGCTGATTGAGGTGGAATCTTGTAATTTGTCGTTGCCATACTTGCTTGTAGGTACCAGTGTATCACAAGCCCTTTTTAGGCAAATTTGAGCAAAAGTTAATATACTGTGTGCTACCTGTGGAAAAGAAAAAAGCCGAAAAATGGCTTTATTGAGGGATTATCGTGCTACCAGCATCTGTATCGAGAACATCAAATCCTTCTTCTCGAATCATTTCTCGAAATGCATCTGCTTTGGTGTAGTTGCCAGCTTTGCGTGCCGCTTCTCGCTCCGATACTAATTTTGCAACGTGTGAGGGGATTGCTGCAGCCGGTATGTCTGCTGCAAGAAAAGAAATTGCTTCAAGATTGAGTCCGAGCACTTGATCAATATCAAAGACAGTTGCTTTTTTGTCTGCTGCAGAGACATTTGTATCTTTCAAGATTTCCCAAACCTTTGCAATTGCTTTTGCAGTGCTTGCGTCATCGTTAAGTGCTTGCTGTACTTGTTGTTTGTACCCTGAATGAATTGTTCCACCATCAGGAAGTCTTGAAAGCTGTATGACAAGTTTTTCGAATGCAGTTTTTGATGCGAGTACTGCGTCCCACGAAAAATTCAAAAGTGTTTTGTAGTCAGCAGTGAGTAACCAATATCGATAGGCGAGGGGAGAGACGTTCCGTTCTTCTAAATCTTCTAAGTACAATGAGTTGTTGAGTGATTTAGAAATTTTTTCTCCATCAACTAAAACGTGATTCACATGCATCCAATAGTTTGCTTGTGTTTTGCCGGTAGCTGTTTCTGATTGAGCAATTTCGTTGTTGTGATGTACGGGAATGTGATCAACACCTCCTGTGTGAATATCAAATGTTTCTCCGAGATATTTTTGTGACATTGCAGAACACTCAATGTGCCATCCTGGGAAACCAACACCCCAAGGAGATTCCCATTCCTGTTGTCGTTTTTCTTCTGGCTTAGAAAATTTCCAAAGTGCAAAGTCGGTAGCGTTTTTCTTTTCTTCGTTTACACCAATACGTGCTCCTTCTTGTAGATGTTCAAGATCGATATTTCCAAGTGTTCCGTATGCCACAAATGTTTTTGTATCAAAATATACACCGTCACTGGTTGTGTATGTTGCGCCTTTGCGTTCGAGTTCTTGTATCATCGAAATTTGCTCAACAATGTGTTCTGTTGCTTTTGGGAAAGAAATTTTTGCACGAAGAATGTTGAGTGCATCGAGCATCTGGTAGAAGTCTTCTGTGTACGCGCTGGTAATGTCCTGCGCGCTCAGCTTCGCTTCGCGCGCCTTCTTCTCAACTTTGTCTTCACCTGCGTCTCCATCATCAGTAAGGTGACCAACATCAGTAATGTTGATAACTTGTGTCACGTTGTATTGGTTGTATTCAAAAAGTCTTCGGAGTACATCAGCAAAAACGTATGGGCGAGCATGCCCAATGTGCGATTTTCCATATACAGTTGGTCCACAATGATACATACCAACTTCACCCGGTGTAATCGGAGTAAATTTCTCAAGTTCTCCTGAGTAGGTGTTGTGGAGGTAAATATCCATAGATGCGTAATGTCCTGATTACAACCAACGTTTCGCCTTAAAATAGATAAACATGGCAAAAGTGAGAGCCATCATTCCTATTAAGATAATATAAAAGTCAAATGGATTTCCGACAAATGGCATGTTTGATGTGTTCATACCAAAGATTCCTGCAATGAGCGATAAGGGAAACGTCACAAATGCCATAATGGTTAATATCTTCATAATTTCATTTTGTTTGGTGAACAATAAAGAATCGTTTGTTTGTCGTAATTCCGTCAAATATTCTTTAGAGCCTTCAATAGCTTGAGCTACTTTGAAGTATTCTCCTACAATGCCGCGAAGATGATATATAAAGGCCTTTCCAAAAAAAGTTTCTCCGGCGTGCTCAAACGATCGCAGTACTTCTTGATGAGCAGAAAGTGCTGACTTATACGTAAGTAGAATTCTGTTGAGTTCGGATATTTCATTCACCATGGCTCGTTCATTTCCAGAAAAAATTTGTTGTTCAACTTCATTCATTTCGTCACGCACACTTTCGACACGGTTGTGTAGTTGTCTGTAGAAATGTTGGATCATGTGATAAAAAACATATCCTGCATGTTCTCCCATTTTTGTTTTGTCGAGAATTGAGTTTACTTCAAATACTTTCGAAAAATCATGTAGTGCATCAATGGAGTCGTAGTGTGTAGTAATAATAAAATCTTCGCCAATAATAAAATCCACTTCTTTTGTTTTTTGGGTTTCTCCTTTTTCAATATGTCCTGCGTGTGCTGTTGGAAAATGTAAAATAAGATAAATAAATTTTTCGTGCACATCTACTTTTGGTCGCAAGGTAGGGGACAACAATTCGTCTGCAACAATTGGTTCAATAGCAAACTCTTCGATTAATGTTCGAGCTTCTGCTTGAGTTGGGTTTTCGAGATCTACCCATGTAACATTTTTGTACGACGCGCGCGTTATCATATGTGCATTATTGTAGCATCATTCTGTTTGACCGGAAGTGAGACGCTGTGCGATACTGTGTGTATTATATGAAGCAAATTTCAAAAAACTTACTCTACGCAGCGTTATCAATTGTTCTCGTCCTCGGTATTTTTTCTATTGGATTTTACACAGGAACGGAAGGTATTGGAATCAAAAAAAGCACTGAAGTAAGTGCAAGTACTCCAGCGGACCTTTCTACCTTTTGGCAAGTTTGGAATCTTGTGGAAGAACGATATGTTCCTGCAAGTGATGAAGACTCAATCGACAACAACGCACGAGTACTGGGAGCCATCAAAGGAATGGTAGATGCTATTGGTGATCCATATACCGTTTTTCTTACTCCAGAAGAAAACGCACATTTCGAAGAAAGCATTAGTGGAAAGTTTCAAGGTGTTGGAATGGAAATTGGTAAACGAGATGGTGTGATTGTTGTAATTGCTCCTATTAAAGATTCACCTGCAGAAAGGGCTGGTGTAAGGGCCGGAGATGTTCTGCTGCAAATTGATGGCAATAGTACTGCAGAACTTTCAGTTGATGAAGCCGTTCGAAAGATTCGAGGAGAGAAGGGAACTATCGTAAAACTTACACTTGTTGCTGATGGTGACACCGAGCCTCGAACAGTAGACGTTACTCGTGACAATATTCGAATTCCAACACTTGAATATGAACTTCGAGACGACGGTGTGTTTGTTATCTCACTTTTTAATTTCTCTGCTGGAGTAGAGAAGGAATTCCGAGAAGCACTACGAGAATTTGTTCTCGCTCGAACTGACAAGATTGTTATTGATATGCGAGGAAATCCAGGAGGATTTTTGGACGCAGCAGTCGATATTTCTAGCTGGTTCCTTCCTGTAGGAAAAGTTGTTGTACGAGAACATTTTGGAGACACTACCGAAGAAAAAATCTTTAGAAGCAAGGGATATAACATCTTTAACGATAATCTCAAGATGGTAGTACTTGTTGATGGAGGATCTGCGTCTGCATCAGAAATCGTTGCAGGAGCTCTCAAGGAGCACGGAGTCGCGACGATTGTAGGAGAAACTACCTATGGAAAAGGGTCGGTTCAAGAGCTCGTCCAAGTTACCGAAGACACAGCTCTCAAGGTGACCATTGCGCAATGGTTAACTCCAGAAGGACTCTCAATTTCGAAGAATGGACTCGAACCAGATGTTGTAGTAGAAAGAGAACAAGAGGTTCCAGCTACTGGACGTGACAATCAGCTTGAAAAGGCTATAGAAATCCTCTTGTCAAAAAGCCGATAACCGAAAACAATCATGAAAGTAATTTTACTGAAAGACGTCCCAAAGCTTGGGCGAAAGGATGATGTTAAAGATGTACCACAAGGACACGCACTTAACTTTTTAATTCCGCGAAAGCTTGTTATTGCAGCTACACCAGGTGCATTACAGCAAATTGAGAAGCGTAAAAAAGAACAGCAAACACACAAGGAAATTGCTAATGAACTTATCAAAGAAACGTTTGCATCTATTCATGGCAAGATTGTTGTATTGGGAGAAAAAGCAAATGAACAAGGACATCTTTTTTCTAAGGTGACCATTGATCATATTGTGTTAGCTACTAGGCAATCAACTGCAGTGACACTTGATGCTAGTTGGATTACTATCGACGAACCAATCAAGACAACAGGGGAACACGGCATTACATTGAAACATGGTGACCACAAGGCGAGCTTCACATTAGAAGTCAAAGCTTTGTAGAAGTTTTTCTAAAGTGAAAACATCATAAACAAAAAGGGCGACACCTCCGGTGTCGCCCTTTTTGTTTTGTTCAAACGTTCTTATTCAACGTTTGCCACTTTGAGCTTTCGGACTGATCCATCAAATCGCTTCTTTCGCTTCTCTGTGAACTTAACAGTTCCTTCTTTGAGAGCAAAGAGAGTATGGTCTCGTCCTACTGCAACGTTTGTTCCAGCAAGAATACGTGTTCCTCGCTGTCGTACGATGACTGCCCCTACGTTTGCTTGTTGACCATCATAAAGCTTCGTCCCCAAGAACTTTGGGTTCGAATCACGTAGGTTTTTACTTGTTCCGCCGGATTTAACTGTTGACATAGGATATTCGTTATAAAATCTTTATGACTTCCTCATTTCTGATTCAGTACAATAAGTTGTATGAGATTACCGTATTTTGGACATTTGTGCAAGGGGTTTATTGGGGGTTTTGAACGTCTATTGCCCGTGTATCTACTAGGCTTATCACTTATCTTTTCCTTTAGTGTTGGATATATAGAAGCTTCTGCAGATCAAAAACCTCCAATATTCATCCAAGAAAACAACATATCCACCACTATAGAAGGTGAGACTGGTGTTGTTGCTTCAAAATCAGGCACTACTTTTTACTATCCTTGGTGTAGTGGCAGAAACCGAATAAAACCAGCAAATGAGCGCTGGTTTAGTGGTCCTACTGAAGCCCTAAAATATGGCTTAAAACCTGCTCAGAATTGCCTCGGCCTCTAAAATATGGCTCAACAAGGCCATATTATTACTCACTACAAAGGGAAGGGGGTATTGCTTTTTTACTCAAATCTGCTATGCTAGCTGGCAAGCTCAGCAATCCGCTGGGTTTTTGTTTTGGGGATCTTCTAAAGAGATACTTTCCAAGACCTGTGTTCGAGTAGACCGGTTGCATACACAGTTTGTCCTTAACAAAAAGCTTATAATACACCTTGCAATGGGGCTCGCTATGTTTGTGGCAACCGTCACAGTAGCTGATTCAGTGGTGCCAACACCAACTGAAGCGCGAGTAACCCAAGAAGAAGTTGTCACGCTGCCAGCCGAAACTCCAGTAGTTAAGGCGGTAGCAACAGCAGCTACTACCGAAGAGCAGGTACGAGCATATTTCAGCGACATGCCAATTCTCGCTGAAGTTGCTCGCTGTGAGTCAGAGTATCGACAGTTCGATAAGAGCGGTCAGGTACTACGAGGAGTGGTAAATGCTCAAGACGTCGGCGTTATGCAGATCAATGAGAAGTACCACCTTTCAACTGCACAGAAGCTCGGACTTAATATCCACACACTTGAAGGCAATATGGCGTACGCTCGGTTTCTTTACGAAACCCAGGGTACTCGTCCATGGAACTACTCAAGTGCATGTTGGAGTAAGCACCGAGAAGTTGCTCTAAAGTAAAAACAAAAAGACCCAACCGGTTAAGGTTGGGTCTTTTTGTTTTAGATATTTTATTTTTTTAAAATTAAAATGACGAGTCCTCTGAGTGAGGTGGTGAGGGAAGGGGTCTACGCATACATAAAAATGTACTGTTATTTATTTCTATAAAAAGAGATTCGATACACATCACATTGAGTCATTGATGTAGAGAGGGATAGGATGAAAATAAAAACAATTAATTTAAAGTCCTGTAAAGGTACCTGTGGATAACTTTCTAGGGGGTCCTTCTATACTATGTCGCACAATATATCTTTTGCGACACTATATATCATTTTTACTTATATATAGCGCTACGGCCACCATGACCATGAATCCGTTTATATCAGCGCTTCTCTATCTATGTATCAAAAATAAAACCGTACACATATTGTG